>Ga0315903_10001550_pt1 | contig 34955 bp, 34 predicted proteins | sample LakEriMetagenome_7_FD_203524 | JGI IMG/M metagenome (GOLD analysis project Ga0315903, IMG submission 203524) | Freshwater fungal communities from buoy surface, Lake Erie, Ohio, United States - Buoy 2 MA119 | ecosystem: Environmental > Aquatic > Freshwater > Lake | place: USA: Lake Erie, Ohio...
GACGACAACAGCACCACCCGGCCAAATTGTTGTGCTTGCATGGTGGGCAAGGCCGCTTGCACCATTTGGATGGCGCAGGCCAAATGCAGTTGGGTCAAATCGTCCAAATCGCTCAGGCGCACATCGGGCAACAAAGCCGCGCGGATCAAGCCTGCGTTGTGCACCACGGTGTTGATCGGCCACTCGCGCACCACTTGTTGCAGCACCTGTGTGGTGGCCTGGCGGTCGAGCAAGTCCACCTGCACGGCATGTAATTTCGGGTTGTGCCAAGTCGGGGCTTGGATGTCCAGCGACACCACCTCGCAGCCTTGCGCCAACAGTTGTTCGCACACAGCGCGGCCAATGCCAGCGCTGCCACCACTGACCAAGGCCACTTGGCGCCAGCCGGATGCGGGTGCGATGCTCAAGCGGCGTGCTCCACCAGAGCCAACACCCGCAAGGGGCTGCCACTGCCTTTTTGGATCTTCAAGGGCGGGCTCAAAATCACCGCACCAGTGGGCGGCAATCGGTCCAAATTGGCCAGGCACTGCAAGCCATAGCGGCCCGCACCATGCATATAGTAATGGCAGGGATAAGGGGGCCGCAGGTGATAGCCCTGACCAGCATCGGTGCCAATGGCCTCGGAGCCAAAACCCAGCACATCGCGCTGATCGACCAAAAAGCGCACCGCCTCGGTGCTGGGGCCGGGGGTGTGTTGGCCGGTCTCATCAAAGTTTTGATAGGCCTCGGGGTCGCTGCGCTGCGACCAATCGGTGCGCATCAGCAACCACGACCCCGATGGGATGCGGCCATGCTGGGCCTCAAAGGCCAGCAAATCGTCCACCGTCAAAAGGTAGTCGGGGTTTTGTGCCACCTGGGCCGAGCAATCCACCACGCAAGCCGGGGCCACAAAGTGCTGCACCGGAATGGTGTCGACGGCATTGTTGGGCAGGTCACGCCCAGATATCCAATGGATGGGCGCGTCAAAGTGGGTACCGGTGTGCTCGCCGCAGGAGAAATTGTTCCAATACCAACCCGGGCCGCGCGCATCGTAATGCGATGCCTCTTCGATGCGAAATGGCCAGCACTGGCCCATCTCGGGCGGCAGGGCAATTTGCGGAAAGTCGGGCGTGAGGGTTTGGGTCAGGTCAATGACCTCGATGCGCCGCGTGCGCATGGCCTCGACCAAGGCGCTCAGCAAAGGGGCGGTGGTGGCCATGCTCATGTACCTCCTGCCGCGATTTCCCGCTCTAACACCTTGGGGTTGTCGCGCCAACGCTGCAACCACTCTTGGGCCACATCACCGGGGTACACGTCTTCGGTGCCATCGCGCAAGGCTTTGATCACCGCGCTGGCCAAGGCCTCAGGGCTCAACTTGGGTGGTGGCATGTTTTGGTTCCATTCATCGTCAATCGGTCCCGGGAACACATGGACCACACGGATGCCCGATGGCCGCATCTCGGCGCGCAAGCATTGCGACAAGGAGTAAGCCGCCGCCTTGGAAGCCGAGTAGGTGCCGTGCGAGGGGAAATTGGACAAGGCGTAAATCGACAGCAAGTTCACCCAAGCGCAGGCGTGGGTCATCCCATCGGCGGCGCGCCCTTGCAAAGCCGGGCCCAAAGCCTGGGACAAGCGCAGCAAGCCCAGGTAATTGATCTCCATTTCCATGCGCGCCACGTCGGTGCCGGTGCGGTTGCCAATGCCGTGGCTGCGATGCACCTCGGCGTTGTTGATAACGATGTCCACCTTGCCACCGATCTCGCCAGCCAAGGTGGTGACCGAGCGCTCATTGCTCAGGTCGAGTGGCAACATGGTCACTTGTGGGATCGCAGCCAGCTCAGCCAAGCCAGGCAACTTCTTCCACGGTTCGGCATGGCCCACCCACACGATGTCCGCACCCGCCTTGACCAAGGCCCGCACCAAGGCTTGACCCACCGGGGTTTTGCCGTCGGTGACCAGGGCCTTGCGGAACTTGGGGTCGCTGCCCATTTCGCGCAGCATTTTGTCGTCGGCCATGTGCTCGCTCTCTTTCTCTGGAAAACCTATCAACACCGCCTGGCCCGCACGGTCCAAACGCGCACCCACCCGAACCCGGCAGGGAGCCTCGGTGACCTCGCTGTGCAAGTGCACCATCACCGATGGCCCCGCATCCAGCGCCACCATGCCCAAGCGCCAGGGCAAGCGCTCGCGAAAAAACAAATCATTGCTGTGGTGCAAGGTGGTGCTGGCCAACAATTGGCCCCAGCCGGATTGGGCGCGCCACTTCAGGCGCGGTGACACACAGTGCACACAGGCCTCGCGCGGCGGGTACTGCACGCTGTCGCAGTCTTGGCACACCTGCAATTCAAAACGGCCTTCAGCGGCGGCTGCGGTCAGGCCCAAGGCCACACGGCTGCGCGCCGATGGCGGCAGGTTCATTTGCGGTGTGCGCAAAATCGGGTTTTTGCGCGGCGGGCGCATCAGCGGCATGGTCATGCGGATCGCCCCAACAACACCGCACCGGTGCACAAACAGCGGTCATAGGTGACCATGCCAAAACCCGACACCAATCCCAGTTGCGCGTTGGTCACTTGGCGTTCGCCGGCCATGTCGCACAACTGGCGCAGCGCCTCGACCATGCCAATGAAGCCCCCTGCGGCTCCAGCCTGGCCCACCGACAACTGCCCACCACTGGTGTTGTTGGGAAAGCTGCCGTCATGGGTCAAGCTGTGGTCACGCACAAACTGTGGGCCCTCGCCCTTGGCGCAAAAACCCAGGTCTTCAAATTGCATCATCACGATCACCGGGTAGTCGTCATAGGTTTGCACAAAATCCACCTGCGCCGGCGTGGCATCGGCTTGGGCATACAAATCGGCCAAATCGCGCCGCCAACCGCCTTGCACCATGATGGGGTCGCTGGCAAAGGCATTGTGCCGTTCAATCGCGCCACGGATGATGGCGTGGGGCAGGCCCAGGTCGCGGGCGCGCTGTTCGCCCATGACCAAAAACGCATCCGCCCCCGCACAAGGCATGACGCAATCAAACAGGTGAATGGGGTCCGAAATGGGCCGCCCCGCCATGTACTCGTCCAGGCTCAAGGCTTTTTTGAACAAGGCATTGGGGTTTTTCAAAGCGTTGCTGCGTTGGGCCACCGCGATGCGCCCAAAGTCTTCGCGCTGCGCGCCATAGGTGCGCATGTAGTTGGCGGTGATAAAGGCAAACACCGAGTTGGGACCGCCTGAACCATAGGGGTAACTGGCGTCGCGCGCAAAGTGGCTGAAGCTGCCCAAAGTTTGGCGGAACGAATCGACGTGGTTGGTGTCGGCCCCAATGCACGCCACCACATCGGCGTCCCCTGCCTGCACCGCCCGGGCGGCCCGGCGCAACGCCATCACACCGGAAGCCCCGCCGGTGGGAATGTGGTCCAGCCAACGCGGCGACAAACCCAGGTGCTGTGTCAAGCCCACCGCCGTGTCGGGGTTGAGGGAAAAACTGCTCAGGCACAGGCCATCGATATCGTCTTTCTCAATGCCCGAGGCTTGGATCAAGGCCTGCAGTGCTTGACCGACAAACCAATGCGCCCCTTGGGTGCTGTAGCGTTGGTAGGGCACGGTGATGGGCACCGCCACCGCCACCCCTGCATAGGATTGGCGGCTCATGTCTGTCGCTTTTTCAGGTCGCGCACATCGATGCAGTGCGCTTGCCCAGGCAAGTCACGCGCCACATCGCGCAATTGACCACGCTGGACTTTTTGCGACAAAGTCACCGGCAGGGCATCCACAAAGGCCACATAACCCGGGGCCTTGTAATAGGCCAATTGCTCCAAACAGTGGCGCACCAAATCCTGGGCCAAAGCCGCACGCTGCGTTGCAGACGAGGCCTCGCGGGTCACCACACAGGCCATGACCTCGTCGCCGCGCACCGCATCGGGGGTGGCTGCAACGGCGCAGGCCTTGACCGCGGGGTGTTGGGCCAACACGCTTTCCACCTCCACCGCCGAGATGTTTTCGCCACTGCGGCGAATCACATTTTTTTTGCGATCGACAAAGTACAACAAACCCTGGGCATCGCGTTGCACCAGGTCACCGGTGTGAAACCAGCCACCGGCCCAGGCCTCTTCGGTGGCTTGCGCGTCTTTGAGGTAACCGGCAAAAAAGTCTTGGCGCGGGTTCGGGCCTTGGGCACGCACCCACAATTCACCCGGCACGCCCACGCCCACATCCACGCCTTGGTCGTCGACCAGGCAGTAGGCCATCTCGGGGGGCGGTTTGCCAAAGCAGCGGGTGCCCACATGGCGGGGCTCATCGTTGGCCATCACGCAAGCCGCGGCACCGGTTTCGGTCATGGCCCAGGCTTCGACCAAGGGAAAACCAAAGCGCTGTTCAAACGGCGCATGGTTGCGCTGGTCCACACCGGCCCCAAACCCAAAACGCACCGCATGCGCTCGGTCGCTGGGTTGAGTGGGGGCCGACAACAGCATGGCGGGCATGACGCCCAAGTAGTGGACCACGGTGGCGCGGCTTTGGGCCACGCTTTGCCACCAGGTTTGCGGGTGAAAGCGGTCGAGCTGCACCAAGCATCCGCCGGTGAGCAACACCACCATGGTGGAAAAGGCCATGGCGTTCATGTGGTTCAAGGGCAAGGGGGTGATGACCCGCTCTTGCGCTGGGTGCGTCACACAGGCCCCACCCAAGTCGGCATACCACTGGCCTGCCGCCAAAAAATAACCATTGAGCAAACGGCAGCCCTTGGGCCGACCGGTGGTGCCCGAGGTGTAGAGCAAGGCACATTCGCTGTCGCGTCCAGGCGCTTGTGAAACACTGGGGGCCAGCCGTGCGGCTGGGGGCAGCGGTGCATCGCTGCCATGGGCCCACACCGCACAATCGCTGCCCATCGCTTGGACGGCTTGGCTCACATCGGCCACCCGGTTCGGCAGCACCACCGCCAACACGATTTCGCTGTGGTCAATCAGGTATTGCAACTCGGCTGAGCGCATGTCGGAATGGATGGGCACCACCGACACGCCCAAGGCATTCAGTGCCCACCAGTGGTACAAAAAGTCGGGCCGGTTGTCCAGCAACAAGCCCACCCGATGGCCGTGGCCATAGCCCGCCGCTTGATAGGCTTTGCGCCATTGCGCCACGGTGGCCAGGGCCTGCCCGTAGGACACGGTGCCCGGCGCGATGCCGTATTGGGCAGCGGTCACATCTTCGGTGAACAGCAGGTCGGCCTGCGGTTGGCGCTGGGCCACGGCTTGCAGCACCGCATGCACAGTGCAGTCGGCAGCACGGGTGTCCAAATCGGTCAACAGCATGGCAGGGCTTTCACATGAAAAGTTGGATATTTCCAAATGCGGCATCGCAATTGACCAGGTCAACCCGTTTGAGCACGATGCGCCAATCTGCGCCTTGTAAGCGCAGGTCGTGGCTGGCCCAACCAGCGTAAAGCTGTTGTTCGTCGCCACGGGTTTCGACATAGTGGAATGCGGTGCGCAAGCGCGCCTGGCCCAAGCCCGCATCGAGCATCTCGACGCTGGGGGCTTGCAGCAAATGGTGGCAGCGGCTGATGGGCTCTTGGGAAAAGGTGCGCCGGCCCTTGAGCCGCTCGACCCGGATGCCCAACAGCATCTTGTCCTCGTACATCAAAGAGCCTTGTAACAAAGGATCGGTTTGACCGTGGGTCAAAGGCATCCAGTAATGGGCGTCGTCGGTGTACAGCGCCAGCCACTCGTCCCAACGCTGCTCATCAATGCAACGCGCCTCGTGGTAGACCACATCCACCAGGGTTTGGTGGGTCGACAAGCTCATAGCCTTACCTCAGGGCCCATGGCCAGGTACTTGGCCCAGGCGCGGTATTGGTTGCGCATTTGCAACTCGCTGGTGCCATTCACCACTTGGGTTGGTGTCAGTGTTTCGGCAGGGTCATACAAGCGCCCCACATTGACCCAATCGCGGCCACGCGAATGCAGGGCTTGCTGCGAACGCTCGTACACCTCCAGGTCATCATGACCCACCACCGAGGTCGGGGCATTGATCAAGCGGTTGTACATCAGGGTGCGCTCGAGCAACAAATCGGGCGCGCCCACCAAGCGAAATGTCCACGACTCGACCAAGGTGCGGTCGGCGGCCAGGGGTTTGAAAATACGCAGCGTTTGGATCGGCCCCTTGACCATGATGTTGGGGAAATAAATGGTGTTGTGGCGCACCTCACCCAAAATTTGTTGCGCCCGCTGTTCGCCATAAGCCGCCTTCATTTGGTCCCAATAGCCGGGCACCGGCGAATAAGCGGCGTGGATGGAGTCGGCCGTGCCGGTGTGACCATGGCCATTGGGCCAACTTCGGATGCCCATGCCTTCGAAAAACTCATATGGGCTGACAAAGGGTGCAAACAACTCGACCGCCATGGGCTTGGGCGTGCCCTCGGGGGCCGCCTTCCACACCTTGACCGCCGTGCCGGCAGAGGATTCATGCGCCACCATGGGGTGGCAGGTGTCGGTTTGGTTGTCGACCAACATCTTCCAGTTGCAGCGGTGCATGTAGCGCAACACACCGCCGGCCACTTCCAGCTTGCCTTCGGGGGATCGGTCAACCATGTTGTCAATGGTGGAGAGTGAGTCCCCGAAAAAATCGGCAAACGATTCGCCTTGTTGCGATAAACGACAAAACACAAAGTCGCGGTAGACCTGCACCGCGCCCACTGCAGCCATGCCCAGCGCCGCCTCGGTGCCTTCCAAACCGCTGTGCGCATAGCCACTTTTCAGGGGAATGGCCAACACAGCCCCATCCAATTGGTAAGTCCATGCGTGATAGGGGCAGCGAAAAAATTTACCCGTGTTGCCCTGCTCACGACCGGCCACCTTGACGCCTTTGTGGGCGCAGCGGTTGTGCAAAACGCTGATGCCGCCATTCCATTGGCGCACCATCACCACCGGCTGGTCACCCACGGTGGTGGTGACATAGTCGCCCGGTTGCGGTATTTGGCTGCCATGGCCGACAAACACCCAGGTGTGGCTGAACACGGTTTGCATCTCCAGCGCAAACACATCGGGATCGATGAAGGCGTCGCGGTGCACCTCACAACCGCGCATCCAACGGCGGGTGTCGGCGGGAGATGATGGGTTGGGCATGGCCATTCCTGTCAAGCAGTTCAGGCCCAGCCCTGGGCGGCCAAGGTGCTGTGAAAAGCCTTGCCATGCTCGTCGGCTAACGCCGCTTCGCGCAAGTCACGCAGCTGCTCAGCGCTCAACAAGGCCCCGTGCTGCGCCACCAAGGCCAACAAACGGTCATGATGTTGGTGGCCGCGCGCATGGGTGTCGCTGTAGCCCTTGATCAAACGCTGGCACCACACGGTTTCCAGTGCCAATGCGGGGTGGGTGGGCGCCCATTGGCAGACCAAATTCAGCCACTGTTCGATGCGTTGGTTTTCCAGTCGGTAACGCAGCGTTCCACGCCGCCATGGCTTGAAGGCCGAGACCGCATACAAGAGAAAAAATCCGCCCAAAGAATTGGTTTGCACCACGCGCCCATGGCTGAGCCAGCGCTCGCCCCAGCGACGCCATGTGGGGGAAGCCCATAGCCGCGCGCCCAGGCCCGCCGGCAAGGTTTCGCACACCTCTTGAAAACGGGGGTGCATGTATTCATTGATGCGCAACAACTGATCGGCTTGGGCATGGACCTCTTCACGCACCCGGGAAAAACGGGTGCCCCGGGTTTTCAGGTCGGCCACGCGCACCGTGTCTTCGTACGACATCCACAAGGCCAAATGCCGTGCCAAGGCGGCCATCAAATCCAGCGGGTCTTGGGCCAGCAGGGCATGCAGCCGGCGCAAACGGGCCACATACAGTTGCGCATAGGCCGGGTCTTGGTAATCGGCCATGCGCCGCACGCCCTCAATGGCCAAGGACCGGGCTGGCTCGGCCAACATCGCCCACACTTGATCGACACATTCGCGCATGACAGGGTTTTGGGGCACCGGTTTGAGCGCTTCGGGCTGGGCTGGCGCAGGCGCGACCACCACCGGGCTGTGCGCTTGCGACAAGCCCTGGGCAAAGGCGCGCAAACTGCTTTTCACGCCCAAACCCGCACGCTCGATGGTGGCTTCAAATTGATCGCGGGAGAACGGCAACAAACCCACACCTGCCAGCGCGCCGAACAACACCGCACTGATGACACTGCCCTCTTGCTCGGCCAAAGCAGCCATGTCAAAACACACCAGGCGTTGGGCGGCAGCCTCGGCATGGGCCAACAGTTGCTCGGGGTCCACACGGCCATCGCCCAAAGCCGATTTTTCGGTGATGGAATACACCCGGTGGGTCGACGCTATGAGAGTGGTTCTGTCGCTGGTGACCAAGCCGCGCTGCACCGCGCGGCCGGCTTCCATTAGCTCCGAGGCCAACACAATGTCCACGTCTCCCGGCAAGGGCATCAAGGCCAGCACCGGCTCCAGCCCATCCGCACCGGGCGTGGCTTTGGGAAACAACTCAACGTAATAAATGGTCGCACCAGTGCGTTGGGCCACACCTGGCACCGAAGTGGTTTGAGCCCAATGGCCAGCGTGTTCGGCCAAGTCCACGATCCAGTCGGCCAGCACGCCACCGCCCTCGCCGCCCATGGCCAGGATGGCGATCTTGATGGGTTGGGGTGATTTCGCCATGCCCATCAGAAAGCCCATTGCGCCAATTGTTGGGCGCGCCGACGCTGCAAGCCCGCCACGATGCGCACACGCAAGCCGTCCCACCAACGCTCCCAGGCCGAGGGGTGGCTGACGATTTGGGCTTTGTAAAACGAGGGACACAGCACCGCCGCGTGGGACACCTCGCCACACATGCCGCATCCGACACAGCTGTCGAGCACGGTGGTGACCGGGTCGGTGCGCAATGGATCGGGGTTGGGTTTGATCGACAAGGATGGGCATCCTGAAATGCGGATGCATGCCCGGTCCCCGGTGCAGGTGTCGGCATCGACACCGAAGCGCTCGCGCACCACCCGCTTGCCCGCAGCGAGTTGGGCCCGCACCTGGGGCTTTTCGCGCCGCTGACGGTTGAGCATGCACTCGGACTGGGCCACCAATACTTTGGGACCTGCGTGCTTGCTGGTCAAGGCTTCTTTCAAAGCGTCACGCATGCCCGCCACGTCATAGGTGCGCTTGAAGGTGCGCACCCATTCCACGCCGACGCCACGCACCGCTTTCTCAATCAAGTGGCCGGTGCTGCGGGTGGGGTTGAGGGCTTTGGACGAGAGCACGTCTTGACCACCGGTGGCCGAGGTGTAGCTGTTGTCGACCACGATGGTCAGGTTATTGCTGCGGTTGAAAACCGCGTTGGCAATGCCGCTGGTCAGGCCGTTGTGCCAAAAGCCGCCATCGCCCATGATGGAGATGGCCCTCTTGCCCGCTGGCACGTTCATGGCTGAAGCGCCAGCGGTGCCCAAACCATAACCCATGGTGGTGTTGCCGATGTGAAACGGCGGCAAGATGGAAAACAAGTGGCAGCCAATGTCAGCGCTGACATGATGCGGGCCCAGTTCTTTTTCAACCAACTTCATGGCGGCAAAAATCGGACGCTCGGGGCAGCCGGTGCAAAAGCCGGGCGGGCGCGGTTGCACCACTTGCTGCAAAGGCTTGAGGGCTATCACTTTGTGCGCCTTGGCCGGCGTGGGCGCCAAGCTCGGCACCAAGCTGGTGGATGTGGACAAACCCGATACGCTGGGGGCTTGCACCGAATCCAACAAGCCATACAACTGGGCAAAGGCCTGCACCCCTTTGAGCACCTCGTGCAAGGTGTATTCACCCGCCGGTGGCAACAGGTCTTTGCCGTGCAGCACGGCAGTGCAACCCGCATGGCGCAACACTGTGGCGACGTTTTGTTCAACGAAATTGGGTTGGCCCTCTTCCACCAACAAGACCGCACGCTTGCCCTCGCAAAAGCGCAAAACTTCGGCATCGACCACGGGGTAGGCCACGTTCATCACATACAAGGGAACCCGGCTGCGGCCATACACATCGGCCAAACCCATGCGCTCCAGCACCCGCACCAAGGCGTTGTAATTGCCGCCCTGCACCAAGATGCCCACATCTTGGAGATCGCCGTCGAAAAATTCATTCAGCTGGTGCTTTTCAATGAAGTCCACCGCCGCCGGCCAACGCTGCTTGAGCTTTTCTTGCTCGTGAACAAAGCTCGCGGGTGGCAACACAATTCGGCTGACGTCGCGCTGCGGTTGCTCCATGGCTTCGTGCAGGGCAAAGGGCGCGCGCACATTGTCACTGGCCATGAAGCGCCCATGCACATGGCAGGCGCGGATGCGCAGTTGCAACATCACCGGGGTGTGGCTGGCCTCGGACAACTCAAAACCCATCTTCACCGCCTTGACCATGCTGGGCAAATTGGGACGGGGATCGAGCAACCAAATTTGCGACTTCATGGCAAACGCGTGGCTGCGCTCTTGCATGATGGACGAGCCTTCGCCGTAGTCTTCACCCACCACGATCAATGCACCACCCGTGACACCCCCTGAAGCCAAATTGGCCAAGGCATCAGAGGCGACATTGGTGCCCACCGTGGCCTTGAAGGTCACGGCGCCGCGCAAGGGGTAATTGACCGACGCCGCCAAGGTGGCCGCTGCCGTGGCTTCGCTGGCGCTGTTTTCAAAGCGTATGCCATGCTCTTGCAAAATGTCTTGGGCGTCGGCGAGCACGTCGATCAGGTGCGAGATGGGCGCGCCTTGGTAGCCCGCCACGTACGACACGCCCGACTCGAGCAAGGCCTTGGTGACCGCCAAAATGCCCTCGCCGACGAATTCTTCGCCAGCACCTAAGCGCAGCTTTTGCACCTCTTGCACAAATGAACGTTCAGCCATGGTGGCGCTCTCCGGTGGGTGTGAAATGCAGTGGGTGCATGTAAGTATCAGGGAAACAGTTGAATGGCCAAGTGGGCTGCGCCCGCGTTGACCAGGTTGACCCGCTTGAGGGCGATGCGCCAAGCGCCATCTTCGCGACACAGGCGATGGCACCAGTGCCCGGCCAACCAGATCTGTTGCTCGCCACGGCTCTCGACGTAGGTGAACGGTGTGTACACCTCGGCCCGCTGGCCGTCACACAAGTCAACCTGCGGGGCTTGCAGCACATGGGCGCTGCGGCTGGCAGGTTGTTGTGAATGGGCACGCCCCGCCAGCAAGCGTTCGACACGCAGGCTGAGCAGCAAGCGGTCTTCGTCGGCCAAGGCGTTGTGGGTGTCAGATTCGTTTTGGTCGATGCCGCCCAAGGGCACCCAATAGCGGCCTTCATGGGCGAACAATGCCAACCATTCGCGGTAAAGCGCATGGTTGAGCAAACTCGCTTCGGCCAGGACAAAGTCTTGCACGGCTTGAACATCTGCGGCGCTCATGCCAACTCCGAAGCCAGTGGTTGGGACATGGCTTGTGCCCATGCACGGTATTGGTTGCGCATCAGCCATTCGTTGGCGCTGTTGGTGTCGGCGGGGGATTGCGCACTTTCACCAGCCACGTGGTTGCGGTGCAAACTCACCCAAGGCTGTCCTTGGGCTTGCAAGCCTTGTTGAATGCTTTCAAACAAATGCACGTCATCGTGGGCCACCACCGACATCGGCGAAAACACCAGGCGGTTGTAGGTCATGGCCCGCTCGAGCAGCACGTCAGGCGCGCCAACCGCCCGGAAACTCCAGGCCTCCACCAAAGTGCGGTCAACCGCCAGGGGGCGGATGACACGCATCGACAAAGGTGAACCCTTCAAGGCGATGCTGGGGTAGAGCACCGCGTTTTGCGGTGAGCGTTGCAACACCTCTTGGGTGCGCTCAACGCCCCAGGCCGCTTCCAGCGCCGCTTGGTACTCGGGCAACACCGCATAAGCCGAGTGGATGCTGAAGTTCACCCCCAACAGGCTGTGGCCTTGGGGGTGGATGCGCGCACCCATCTGATCAAAAAAATCGTAACCATTGGCAAACGGCAAGATTTGCTCCATGGCCATGGGCATGGGTGCACCGCTGGGCTGTTGCTGCCACATTTGGCGCGCCACACTGCTGGCCGACTCATGGGCCGATACCGGATGCACGCTGTCGTTGATGTTCTCCAAGTACATCTTCCAGTTGCAGGCCATGGTGTTGCGAAGTACCCCACCGGCGACTTCCAATCGGCCCACGGGCGAGCGTTCCACCATGTTGTCAATGGCACGCAAAGCGTCGCCAAAGTAAGTGTCAAAGTCCAGGCCATCCGGGCTCAAACGCACAAAGACAAATTCGCGGTAAACGCGCACACCGGGTAGCCGAGTGAGGCCTTGTCCATTGGGACTGGCATCCAAACCGGTGCCCACATACCCATCTTTGAGGGGCCTGGCCAAAGCTTGGCCATCCAGGCGATAAGACCAGGCGTGGTAGGGACAGCGCAACATCTTGCCCACATGGCCTTGGGCTTGGGCGTAGAGCTGGGAACCTTTGTGCGCGCAGCGGTTGAAGAAGGCCTGTATGCGGTCTGGCGCATCGCGCAGCAACAAAATGGGCTGGCCAGACAAGGACACCGTGATGAAGTCGCCCACCTCGGGCATTTGGCTGCCGTGTCCGGCGAACACCCAAGCGCGGCCAAAAAAGCGCTGCTGCTCTTGCGCAAACAAGTCCGCATCGGTGTACAAATCGCGGTGCACACGATCGTCTTGCACCAAGGGGTGAACGGGCAGGTTCGGCAACTCAGCGCTCATGGACTCGGCTCGGTGCATCAACTCAACAAGTTGGGCAACCAAGTGGCCACAGGCGGCCAAAAGAACACCAACGCCAGCACCGCAAAGCTGAATGCCAAATAGGGCACCACGGCTTGAAAAATGTGCATCATGGTGACCTCTTTAGGAGCCACACCGCGCATGGTCATGAGCAACAAACCGTGCGGGGGCAGCAGCAAACCCAGTTGCATGCAGATCAAGAACATGATGCCAAACCACACGGGGTCCACACCCAATTGCTGGATGATGGGCATGAAGATGGGCAGGGTGATGAGCATCATGCTGACCTGGTCCACAAACACGCCCAAGAAAATCAAAATCAGCAGCATGCCCACGATGATGGCGTTGGTGGACAAGTTGGAGCCGGTGATGACCTGCACCACCCCATTGCTGACCCCAGAAAAGGACAAGATTTGGGCAAATGTGGTGGCACCGATGATGATGAACAAAATCATGCCCGAGATGGTGACCGTGGCACGCAAGCTGGCCAGCAGGTTTTTAAGCGTCAAGGCGCGGTAGGCCATGGCAAACAACACGGTGGTGAACGCACCAATCGCCGCCGATTCAGTGGGGGTGGCAATGCCCGCGATCATCACGCCCACGACCACTGCAAAAATCGACACCAAAGGGAGCACATATTTCACAAAGGGTTGAAACATGGCCCAACCCTTGTACTCGGTGAATTCGGTTTTGGGTGCCAAGTGCGGTTGAATTTTCACCCGGATGATGATGTAGGCCACAAAGACGACGCTCAAAATCAAACCTGGCACCACGCCGCCAATGAGCAATTTGCTGATCGAAATGCCCGACAGCGAGCCGAGCAACACCGTCAACGCCGAGGGCGGGATCAGCATGTCCACCGCGCCAATGGCCATCACCGGCCCGGTGGCCATGGTGGGGTGGTAACCGCGCTGCAACATCAACGGCACCATCAAGCCGCCCAACATCGCGGTGGTGGCGATGGTCGAGCCCGAGATAGCAGAAAACACCGTGCCGGCCACAATCGCCACCACGGCCAAACGACCGGGCAAGTTTCTGATCAAGCGCTCTATGCCGTCGATCACCTTGACCGCCAAGCCGGTGTGGAACAACACCTCGCCCATGAGCACAAACAAGGGAATGGGGGTGAGAGAAAAACTGGCCACCGAGCCGACGCAATTGCGCACCATTTGCGCAATGCCGGCCTCGCCGCCCAAAATCAGCCAAGCACCAATCACGTTGATGACCAAAAACGAGAACACCACCGGCAAGCCCAAAAAGAGCAGCACGGTGGATCCGCCCAACAACAACCAAGACGCCAATTGCCAACTCATGAAAATCCTTCGTGGGTTTTAGGCGGCTGAAACCGCTTCTTCGCGCGGCGCGCGCTCGCCATGCATCAAGCGGTGCATGCGAAACAGAAATTCCACGGCCAACAAACCAAATGTCAGCGGTAAAAATGCCAGCCACCACCATACTGGGGTGGTCAAGGCTTTGATGAACATTTCACCGGTTTGCAAGCTGTCCCAGGTGGTGGTCAAGCCGTACCAAGCAATCACCAAAGAACACAGCAAGCCCAGCACATCCACGGCCCATTCGCAGTACCAAGCCCACAGGGGCGGGATGGCACGCAGAAAAATATCCACCCGAATGTGCTGGCCCAGTCGCAGCAACCACGGTCCCGCGAACAAGGTGATGAGGTACAAAAAAGCCTCGGACAAATCGTTGGTCGCCGGCATGCCGCGCAAGCCTGGGATGAGGGGGACGTTGCGCAAAAATACATCGGCGCAAATCACCAGCATCAGAGCGAACAACATGGCGCAAGCCATCCAAGCCAGGGCTTCGTAGACCTGGCCCAACACGCGGGACCAACGATTCATCATGTCAACACCTTACTTGGGTTCAAGCATTTCGCGCAGCTTGGCACCATGCGCCGGGCTGGACTTGACCACCGCATCCCAGGCGGCATCGTAGGCGGTTTTTTGCAAAATGCGTGACTGCTCGGCGTCCAGTTTGATGACCTGCAAACCCGCGTCTTGCTGCTTTTTGATTTCGGCAGGTGCATCTTTGGCCGCCATGTCCACGTTCTGGCTTTCCAACCAAACCGCCTGCTTTTCCAAGAAAGCGCGCTGAGCGGGGTTGAGTTTGCGCCAGGTATTGGCGCTGAAGATCACACCCAGCTCAATGGCGTAAAAGCCCGGTTCAATGCGGAACTTGGTTTTTTCATGCCAGCCCAAATCGAAAATGCCCAGCAGGGGCCAGCCGTAGCCGTCGACCACGCCGCGCTCCAAAGCGGTGTAGACCTCGCCGGGGGCGATTTGGACCACGTTGGCACCCAGCTTTTGGAAGAAATCGCGGTAGATGGGCGCAATGCGCAGCTTCAATCCGGTCAGATCGGCCTTGTCGATGCGCTTGTTGCTGTAGATGTAGTACTGCACGCCTTCGCCGGTGCGGGCGTAGTAGTACAGGCCTTTTTCCATCATGATTTTGTTCAAGTAGTCGATGGCACCGTTTTTGCGCATCTCGGCCATGGTTTGGTTGGTGTAGTTGATGGCCAGGCCTTCGGGCACGATACCGGCCACAAACGAGGTGGTGGTGTTGGACATGTCGACCACGCCACTGCGCAAGGCATTGCCCTGCTCAAAGGTGGGGATGGCCTTGGGGCCACCGATGTAGTTGATCTGCACCAGGCCTTTGCCCTCGTCGTTGACCTTTTTCACGAAACGCTCAAAGTTGCGGGCGTAATAGGTGCCCTCTTGGAAAGCGTTCACCGCCTTGAGGGTGATCTCCTGGGCTTGCGCGGCCAGTGGAGCGGCCAATGCAGCTGCGGCCACGCACAAACCCAACAGGGTGTGGCGTTTAAAACGATTCGGTGACATGGTGAACTCCTTCAGTCGTGGGTGGTGGTTGCGGGGGGATGCCAATGCCCGGCATGCTGGAGCATGCCCAGGGTTCGAGACAGGATGTCTCGGCGATAGGCCGCGATATCGCGACCATCGTAATCGTAAAAACCAGCACCGGTTTTCAAGCCGAGCTGGCCATGGGCCATTTTGTCGGCCACGATGGCCGGGGTGGCATAGCGGTGTGGGTCGATGCTGGCGGCCATTTCGCGGCTGGCATGAAACAAAATATCGTTGCCACCGACATCGATGAATTCGATCACGCCCAGCGCCGCAAAACGCAATCCCATGCCGTAGCGGGTGGCCACATCGATTTCTTCGGCGGTCGCCGCGCCCTCTTGGACCATGCGCGCCGCCTCATTCATCACCAAGGCTTGCAAGCGCGGCACGATGTAACCCGGCGTGGGCCCACACACCACCGGCAGTTTGCCAATGGCGCTCATCAAAGCTTTGGCGCGCGCCAGCACCGCCGGGTCCAGGCGGGGATGGGTGCTCAACTCGACCACCGGGATCAAATACGCCGGGTTGAGCCAATGGATGTTCAAAAACCGCTCCGGGCCCAGCACCCACGGCACCAAATCGGTGACCAAAATGCTGCTGGTGGTGGAGGTGATGATGGCATCGGCGCGGCAAGCTGCACCGATGCGCGCCATCGCGCTTTGCTTGGCGGCCATGGTTTCAGGGACACCTTCAAACACCATCTCGGCTTGGGCCAATGCGGCATCGGCACCCGCCTCGTTGACCCATGACACACGCTCCACCATGGACGCGACCAGCGCTGGGTCAAAAGCCCCCAACTCAGCCAAGCTGTTCAAACTGCCCCGCACCTCATCCGAGGCTTCTTGCTGCAAAGCTTGCCATTGGTCGGGCGTGCGCGAGCGCAAATCGACCACGGCGACACGATGACCCGCGTAAGCAAAGGCGGTGGCAATGCTGCGGCCCATGCGGCCAGCGCCGACCGCGACAAAACGCGCCACGCTCATGCACCCTCTCCTTGGTGCAGCATCTTGCGCAATTGAGCTGGGCTGTGGTGCAGCAGGCCCAAGGCCTCCAAGGTGCGGGGGCCCTGGCGCAAATCGCGGCCCAAATAGCCGCCGGTGATGGCCACCAAGCCATGGGCGATGGGCGCATCCACGCCCACCCAGCGCGCGACAGAACACAAAAAGGACAAGCCCAGTTCGATGTCTTCGGTGACATAGCGGTGGTGGTGCAAGTCGATGTTCTCGCGCCAGTCGCCCGACTTGACCAATTTCTTGTGCGCATCGCCATACATCCAGCGGTCGTTTTCGTAATGGTCGCGCAAGGGGTAATGCGGCGCGCCCCAACCCACGGCCTCGCGCACGGCGATGCGCTCCAGATCCAGTTGGTTGGTGACGGCGCGGACACTGGTTTGGGTGCCTTCGTTGTGGATGTCCCAGCGCTCAAAGTGCTGCAAGGGCGCGGCATTCATGACGATCAAGGGCGGGTGGATGATGGGGCCGGCATTCATCAATGCCCCCGACAGAGCGTCACCACAAGCATGCACGCTGGGGTAGGCGCGGCGGATCACCGCCAAGGCCACATCGGCATGGATGGCGGGGTACACACCTGTGGGCAGGTGCACCGCGCGGATGGTGAGGTTGACTTCGCGTGGGCCGTGCTTGCGCGCCAGATACGGCAAGGTGCCGGTCTCGGCCCAGCGCACATCGGCCTGGCAACCCAGGGCGCGCACACGCCGGGCCATGGTGAAGCTGCCAAAAGTGCCGGGGGCCAAAAAAACCACTTGGCCGTCTTGCAGATGCGGGGCCATGGCTTGAGCAATGTCGTCTTGGGCTGTGGCGGGGGTGGGCAGCACAATCAGCTCAGCCCCGCGCAGGGCCACGCCGATGTCGGCGCTGACGCTGTGGATGGGCACATCGCGTTCACCATCGCTGTCTTTGAGGCGAATGCCGCCTTGGGCCAGGACCGGCGCGAGGGCCGCGCCATCCCGGCGCCACAAACGCACTTCATGCCCAGACAGGGTTAAATCTGCAGCGGCTGCATAAGCCCCGTGTCCCCCTCCGAGCACAGCAATTTTCATGGCGTCTTTCAAAATTGGGCCATTCCCCTTTGAGATACATTACTTTGGAAATGTTTTCCTGTCAATCAAAAAACCATCAGGGTTAATCCTCTGGGGCAGGACGGCGGGATGCCACAAACTTTTCATCGCAGCCTTAATTCAATTTTCTAAAATGCAAGCGCCGTCGAAACCCCCATCTCAACCGCCTTTTGTGGACGGCTACTTGGCCGCCTTGCTGGGCCAAGCCAGCCAGATGATTTCCACCGAGTTTCACCAAGTTGTGCGCTCGCACGGCTTCTCGGTGGCCGAATGGCGGGTATTGGCCAGCTTGTTTGGCAGCAAGGGCATGAGCATTGGTCACCTCGCCACCATTTCATTGACCAAACAACCCACAGTGACCCGTTTGCTCGACCGCATGGAGGCCTTGGGCCATGTGCGGCGCACGCCCCAAACCAAAGACCGGCGGGTGACGCATGTGAGCATCACCCCGCAGGGTCAAAAAATTGTCAAATCGCTGATCAAGCAAGCCAAGGCGCACGAAGAAAAAATACTCGAGCCCTTTGGTTTGGCACAAGCGGAGGCGTTAAAGCACACCTTGCGCCAAATCATCACCCAGCGACGCCAATCGGTTTAAGCCCCGAGGGGTGTCAGCGCCCCCAACTGCAGCTGGCCTGAGCCCTCAGACTTTGGCGTGGCTGGCTTTCCAAGCGTCCATGATTTGCCCGCCGGTGGCGGCCCACACGCCGGGTTTGGACAGCATGTGGTCAAGCACATCGGTTAACACACCAATGCGGTAAGGCTGGCCAATGGCCCAGGCGTGTAGTGGCAAGGCCATGACGCGCGGGCCGTGGCGCGCGCTTTCAGCGTACAAATAATCGAACTGGTCGATCCACTGTTGGCGCAAATCGTCTTCGTCTTGGTGCCAAGCAATGAGCAAGCCCGCGTCTTCAATGTCAGCACACAAGGGCATGGCCACCATCTCGCGCCCACCGGCACGGATGGGGTAAGGCATGTCGTCGTTGACCCAATCGCACACATAGTCGATGCCAGCCGATGCCAACAAGTCCAGGGTGTCGTGAGACTCGCTGCGTGCCGGCGACAACCAGCCGCGCACCGGTGCAAAGCGGCGCACGATGTCCAAACTGCGCTCAATCACCTGGGCCTCATCGCTCATGCCCGTGTGGTGCACATGGTCCATGTCCAGCCCGTGGCCCATCAACTCCCAGCCGAGATCGACACACGCTTGGGCCAAAGAGGCATAGCGCGCCGCCACCGCCGCGTTGATGGGCACGCTGGCCGGGATGTTGCGCGCGCGCAGTTCCTTCATGATGCGGTAGATACCCACCCGGTTGCCGTAATCGCGCAAGGTGTAATGGCGCAAATCGGGGTACGCGGTTTGCAACGAACCGACCGGCTTGAAGGGCACGCCCTTTTGGTTCAGGGGAAACCACTGCAAAGACGCCGTGACCCACAGGGCCACCCGGGCGCCGCCGGGCCATTGCACCGCAGGACGGTCGGGCAGCATCGACCAGTCGTAACGGTCGTGGTCCATGCCATAGCGGCGCTTGGGGTAACGCAGGTAATCGGGGGCGATCATGGCGCTTCTCCCACGGCCACCGAAGCTTGCTCAAACGCGCTGTAATCGTGGTCTAAAAAGTGTTGGGCGATCTCACGCCCCGTGGCCAACCACACCTTGTCGTGTCCGGTGATGTAGGCCAAGGCTTCTTCAAAGGCTTTCATGCGATAGGGCTGGCCAATCAAATACGGGTGCAAGGGAATGCACATGACCGTGCCCGATTGCTCACCCTCGGCATACAAGCGGTCAAATTGGCGCTTGATCATTTCACCGTAACGGTGCGGCGTGACCCAGTTGACACTGAACGCAATGGCGTCGTTCATTTCCAGCGAATACGGCATGCTGACCAAACGGCCATGGGGCACTTTGACCGGGCCGGGTTGGTCGTCGTGGAAGAGGTCGCACACATAGGTCAGCCCGGCCTCGGCCACCAGGTTCAAGGTCTGGTCGGTGTAAGACAGCGCGGGCGACAGCCATCCATCGAGCTTTTGGCCGGTGTGTTTTTTGATGGTGTCGATCGAGTCGCGGATGAGTTCGCGCTCTTGGTCGGGCGTCATGTCAAACACATAGCGCGTGTTGTAGGTGCCGTGGGAGTAAAACTCCCAGCCACGCTCGACACAAGCGGCGATGATCTCGGGGTGGTGCTCGCACAAAGCCACATTGAGTGACACGCTGCCACGCACACCGCACCGGTCCATGGCTTCCATCATGCGCCACACGCCAACCCGGTTGCCGTAGTCACGGTACGAGTAGGCCTGCACATCGGGGATGGGCCTGGGCCATGGGGTGCGCTTGGGGTTGGGTGGGGGCTCGAGTTCATAAAACTCGATGTTGGGTGCCACCCAAAACGCCAACTGCGCGCCATTGGGCCAGCGGATGGGCGGGCGATCTTGATAAGGCAAAAAGTCGTAAAAGCCCGGATCGCGTTTCATGACGGCAAGCCTTCAAGATAGGCCAACACCTCTTTGGCCGACATCACGTCGGCGTACTTCACGGCCATGTCGTACAAATTGGCAAAGTGCGGGCTCTCATGCTTATCGGCCACACATTCCTCTGGCACGATGGTGCGAAAACTGCGCGACAAACTGTCGACCACGGTGGCCCGCACGCAACCCGAGGTCGAGCCGCCGGTGACGATCACGGTGTCGATGCCGTGAAAATTGAACACCGAATTGAGGTGGGTTTCATGGAAGGCCGAAGCCATGCGCTTGTTGATGACCACATCGCGCTGGTGATCGATTTGCAAGCGGTCATCGAACTCAGAGCGGCGCGAGCCGACCTTGATGTTTTGCAAAGAGTCGGGGGTGTTGGTGCGGGTGCCCCAGATGCCACAGTCCTCGCCCGATTCCATGTAAGCCACATAGGTCCACACCACCGGTCCACCCTTGGCGCGCAAGGCGTTGGAGATTTGGTTCACATAGGCCAGTTGCTGCGGATCGGTTTCGTAGGCGGTGGCAAACTCACCCACACAGGTATAGGCTTTTTGCAAGTCGATGTTGATGATGGCCGGGCGTTTGCCAAAGCCAAAGCGGCGGCGGGTCGGGTTGGCCTTGATGTCTTCAAACAATTGGCGCGCGGTTTTGTTGGAATGTTCCATGCGATTCAAAGGTTAAAAAGCCAAGGGTGGGCTTGGCGGTATTGCACCTCAAAGGACTTGAGGGCGGCGTCATGCTGCAAGGTGACACCGATCTCATCGAGTCCCTCGACCAAACATTTCTTGCGAAATGCATCCATCTTAAAAGCATAGACCTGGCCATCCGGCCCGGTCACGGTTTGGGCAGGCAAGTCCACCCGCACGTGGGCGCCCGGCTGGGCGTGCAGTTGCTCACGCATGCGCACGCACACGGCAATGTCCAACTGCACCGGCAGCAAACCTGTTTTGAGCGAGTTGAGGTAAAAAATATCGCCAAAGTCGGCGGCGATCACACAGCGAATACCGTGGTCCACCAAGCCCCAAGGCGCTTGCTCGCGGCTGGAGCCGCAGCCAAAGTTGCGGTCCGCCACCATGATGCTGGCGCTGCGGTAAGGCGCTTGGTTCAGGATGAAGTCGGGGCGCTCGCTGTCATCGTCATTGAAGCGCACGTCACGAAACAAAAACTGGCCGTAGCCACCTTGGCGCGGGCGGCGCAAATACCTCGCCGGCAAAATTTGATCGGTGTCCACATCGGCCTGATCAAACGGAACGGCCACGCCGTCTTCCACCACAAATGCTTTCATGTCATTTCACCAGGCTGCGAACATCGGTCAATCGGCCGGTCAAGGCGGCCGCAGCGGCCATCGCTGGACCCATCAAATGGGTGCGGCTGCCAGGTCCTTGGCGACCGACAAAATTGCGGTTGGAAGTGGACGCACAGCGCTTGCCAGAGGCCACCAAATCGCCGTTCATGCCCACGCACATCGAGCAGCCCGATTCGCGCCACTCGAACCCGGCCTGTTTGAAAATTTGGTCCAAGCCCTCACGCTCGGCCTCGAGCTTGACCCGGGTCGATCCCGGCGAAACCAGCACCGGCACCTTGGCCTGTCCCAAGCGGGCCACCGCGGCCGCAGCGCGCAGGTCTTCGATGCGGCCATTGGTGCACGAGCCAATGAACACCTGATCGACCGCAATGTCTTGCAGCGCCATGCCAGCTTGCAAGCCCATGTAGGCCAATGAGCGCTCCATGCCGGCGCGCTTTTCGCAGTCGGGCTCGTCTTGGGGGTTGGGCACACAGGCGGTGATGGGCAAGCCGTCTTGCGGGCTGTTGCCCCAGGTCACCATGGGTGCGAGCGCGCTGGCGTCGAGTTGGATGTCCACATCAAAACGGGCATCCAGGTCAGAGGGCAGTGTGCGCCAGTGGTCCAAGGCCTGCTCCCACATCGCGCCCTTGGGTGCGTAGGCACGACCTTGCAGGTAGGCAAATGTGGTGTCATCGGGCGCCACCATGCCGGCGCGGGCACCAGCCTCGATGGACATGTTGCACACCGTCAAACGCTCCTCAATGCTCATGGCGCGGATGACTGAGCCGGCATATTCGATGACATGGCCCGCAGCGCCATTGGAGCCGAGCTTGGCAATGATGGCCAAGATCACATCTTTGGCGCTGACGTGCGCACCCCGCTCACCCTCGACCCGCACACGCAGGGTTTTGGAGCGCCGCTGCCAGGTTGACTGGGTGGCCAGCACATGGGTGATTTCACTCGCGCCCGCACCAAAAGCCAAAGCACCCAAAGCCCCGTGGGTGGAGGTGTGGGAGTCGCCACACACCAACACCATGCCGGGCTGGGTCAGACCTTGTTCGGGGCCGACCACATGCACGATGCCTTGGCGCGGGTCGCCCAGGGGGAAATGCAAGATGCCATGGGCTTGGGTGTTTTCGACCAACCGTTCGACCACCCGGCGCTGTTCAGGGTCAGTGATCGCCGCCATCACATGGCTGTGGGTGGAGATGCCGTGATCGGGGGTGGCCGCCACCTGATCGGAGCGGCGCACGCTCAGGCCCTTTTCTTTCAAAAATTGAAATGCATGGACCGACCCGTCATGCACCAAATGGCGTGCCACATGCAACAGGCTTTGGCCATCGTCGCCGTCAAGCACTTTGTGTGCATGCCAGATTTTTTCGTACAGGGTCAGGCCCATGGGGTGTTGCTCTTGTGGGTTTCAAACTGCGGGGAGCGCCCAGCGCTCGTGCCATCTTAATGCATGGGTTTGTGTGGGTTGATGCCAAATTTGAAAAGCGTTGTCCTCAGCCGTCCTTTGGCAATTGCGGCGGTTTAGCCATCAAAAAAAGCACCGACCCGGCGCAGGCCGTCACAGCCAGCACGGTGAAACCAAGCCGGTAATTGCCCGTCAGATCGGCAAAAAAACCAGCCACCAAGGGGCCGGCCACTTGCCCCAGGGCAATGATCACCGCGGACAAGCCCAAAATCATGCCAATCGCATTGCGCCCAAAGTAGTCGGCACGCAGCGCTTGCATGAAAGGGCCCCGCAAGCCCCAAGCAATGCCATGCAACAAAGCGAAGGCCACCAATTCAGCCGAATGGGTGGCATAGGTCAGCAGCAACAAGCCCGTGCCGTGCATCAACATGCACGTGGCCGCCACCCGCCGCTTGTCGTACTTGTCGCCCATCCATGCACCCGACAGCACACCGATGACCTGGCCCACGGTCATCAACAAAATGAACCAAGCGGCCTCGGCCACGGTATAGCCCAGGCCCTCTTTCATGTGGCTGATGGCATGCACATTGACCGCGGTGACCACCAACAAGGCCACGCCGTGGCCCAAACCCAGCAGCCAAAATGCCTGGGTGCGCAATGCTTGCCGCGCGGTGAACTCCACACCTGTGCTGCCCGGGTGAACGGCATCTTGGGCGGTCAAGGGATGGGGTTTGGGCACGCCATCCACCGTCAAACCCATGTCCTCGGGTCGACCCCGGATCACCGCGGCCAAAGGAATGCCAATCACCAAAGCCACCACCGCCGATGCCATGGCCGTGGCGCGCCAGCCAAAGCTGTGCATTGACCACGCCACCAACGGCACCGCCAAGCCGCCCAGCGCCAGCCCCAAGCTGAGCAAGGACAACGCGCGTGCGCGTTGGCGCTCAAACCAATGGATGATGGCCACGGTGAGCGGAAAGTAGCCACACAAGCTGGCCCCCACCGCCAAGATGAGGGCACTGACATAAAACCCAGAGATGGATTCGATTTGGGACAAAGCCACAAACCCGATGGCGAAGACAACGACCCCCCAGCGGATCATGGCCTGCGGGCCAAAGCGGTCCATCACCCAGCCCAGCAAAGGCCCCAAGATGGCGGCCTCCAAAGATTGCATTGCGGCAGCGCCAGCCAAGGATGTTTTGCTCCAACCGCGCTCTTCGGCCAACAAGGCCACATACGCACCAAAGGATTGGGTCAGCAGCGCCGATTGCATGAACTGCAAGGAGCTGGCCGCGCCAGCGATGCGCCATCCATGGAAAATTTTGGGCAAAAAAACACTTTCCAGCCATGCCGTCCAGGGGTCAGACGGCATCGCCTGGGGCAGCGCACTGCCCCGTCAAAGGGGTTTCAAGGGTGGCAGCGTTGGCCGCCACAGCGGCAAATGAAGGCAAGTGCAGTATCGCCAAGCCCCAATGGCAGGTCAACCGCACATGCGACAGCGGTGTTCGACCTCAACGCCAATGGCGGTAACCGCGGCCGCCATAAAAACCGAAATGAACCGAAAAAGGAAAGGGCCGATAAACCGGCGCATGCCCATAAGAATAGGGGAACATGACCACGGGCGGGGGCGGCAGCGGCGCCGGTGCGCTCACCCACACGGTGGTGGGTGCCACAGGCGGGGGCATTTCAACCACGGGGGTGACTTGGATGGGCAACCAAGGTCCCGGGTCCTGGGCCAAAGCCGCGCTGTAAGACTTGCCTCCGTACTCATAGACCACGTTGTAATGGGTGATGCGGTTTTGCAACTGGGTGACTTGGCCACACAGGGCCGGTGCGATGCCCACACTGGTGCAACTGGGCTCGGTGACCGTGACCGTTTGGATCACGGGCGTGGTGGAGACAACCCGCGCCATCTCTTGGCCCCAAGCCGCTGACGACAGAACACAGCCCCAAAGGGCCAAGCCTGAAAAGAAGTTGCGTTGCGCCATGCTGCCTCCTGAAGTGCATTTCTGCCAGACCATTGTGCCAAACCCGGCTGACTTCAAACCACGCGCAGGCATGCGGTCTCACATGATGGACAAACCGCCATCGGCCATCAAGGTGGCGCCGGTGATGAAGGAGGCTTCGTCCGAAGCCAGCCACACAATCGGCCATGCCATTTCTTGCGGTTCGGCCCAACGGCCCATCAGTGAATTGCCAGCGCGCTCGGTTTTGAGTTGCTCGGGCGATTTGCCCGCCGCCACGGCGCGGCCAATGTGAAAGTCGGTGAAGGTCGAACCCGGACACACGGCATTCACACGCACACCGTGCTGCACCTCTTCAAAAGCCAGTGTGCGGGTCATGGCCAGCATCCCGGCCTTGGTGCTGTCGTACAAGCCCATGCCTTTGCGCCCGATCAGCGCATGGGCCGATGACACGTTGACGATGCTGCCGCGCCCACTGACTCGCAAATGCGGCAAGGCCCAGCGGCTCATGGTGGCGGTGCCGACCAAATTCACACCCACCATGGCCTGCCACTCGGCAGGTGTGGCATCGGCCAAGGCCGCGTAGTTGCGCATGGCCGCGTTGTTGACCAGCACATCCAAGCCCCCCAGCGCGGCCACAGCCGTCTGCACGGCCGCCTGCGCTTGCCCTTCATCGGCGATGTCGGCTTGGGCCGTGTGCACGCTGGCCTGGGGAAATTCAGCCAGCAGTTTGGCTTGGGTGTCGCGCAAGGCCTGGGGGTTGGCGTCCAGCAAACACACCCGCGCGCCCTGGGCACAAAACAAGCGGGCGGTGGCCGCGCCAATGCCAGCCCCCCCGCCGGTGATCAACGCTGCCTTGTCTTTCAAGCGGTCCATGAACCGCCGCGTTGCTGCGCGCCTCGCAATGGCCAAGCTTTGCAGGCCTCACGCCAAACCCGTGGCCGCACCACAGGGCCAGCGGTGCTCACAAGGTGTAGACCGGTTTGGTCAAGTCGTTGGCCAAATGGTCCTTGGCCCACTGCACCGGGTCTTGGGCTTTGTCCAGCAACACACCAGCCGCGCGCACCCGATGGGCCACGGCATTCAACGCTGGCGGCGTAGCACCTTTGGCCAGATCGGTGGCTGCCTCGAAGAGCATGCGCCGCGCCATCACGATGCCGCGGTCGGTGGGCAATATCTTTTCTTCGGCATGGTTTTGGATCGGCCCCATGCTTTCTTGCAATGAATAGTCTTGCGCGGCGATGCCGGCCACGCCACTGTACAAACGACGCTCTTTTTGGGCTTTGCGATCGATCAGGTAATCGTTGTCTGAATTGGCCTTGGGAATGAAACTGCCAGGGGCTTCGTATTCGTTGTGGATGCCACGACCTGCATGCATGTGGTGCAGCTCCTCTTCACCCAGCGGGGCTTCAGGCCGGTAGTTGATGCTCCAAGCCCAGCAATTGTGGTCATCGATGGGCACCCACACATGGCCGCCCAAGGCGTGGTCGCCAAATGGCGGGATCAAGGTGTACCAGGGGAACAACCACTGGGTGATGCGCCAGTAGTAGCTGTCGGGCTCCCCCATTCGGCGGCCCAACAAGGTCATGCCAAATTCGGTTTTTTCGATGTTGAACACCACGTTGCCGTCGGCCTTGATGTAGTCCAAGGCCTTGACACCCCGGTGCATGGGGTCGGTGGTCACGTCCATGCTGTGCACATAAGACACGTGGGCGGTGTCAATCCCGCCCTCCATGGCTTGCAGGTAATTGGAACGCTGCCAGCGCTTGGACACAAACACATGGCTGGGCGGCAGGGTGCACCACTCCACCTCGGGCTCAGCGGGTTGATGCTCGGCCGGCCCCATATAAGCCCAGACCACGCCACCGCGCTCGATGCAGGGGTAGCCCACGATCTTCATCTTCTCGCACATCTGCGGCGCAGAGGGCACATCCACGCAGTTGCCCAGGCGGTCGAATTTGACGCCGTGGTAAGAGCAGCGAATGCCCTTTTCTTCGTTGCGACCAAAAAACAGCGACACGCCGCGGTGCGAACAAAACTCGCTGATCAAACCGGGCAAGCCATCGGAGTCGCGAAAAGCCAGCAGCTTTTCGCCCATGATTTGCACCCGCACCTGAGGGCCATCGGCATCAGCAATTTCGCTTGACATGACCACCGGCACCCAATAGCGGCGCATCAAATTGCCCATGGGCGTGCCAGCGCCGGTCTGGGTCAAGGTTTGGGACATTTCGGGACTCATACAAACTCCTCTGAATCAAACAAGCCCCGCAGGGCATTGGGCGCTATTGTCGGCGCGCACCGCCCGAATGGGCGGGAACTGGTGCAAAAACCTCAGTCAGCCTTGGCGCCGGTGGCCTTGATCACTTTGCCCCAGCGCGGGATTTCGGTGGCGATCCAGGCGGCAAACTGATCGGGGTTGGAGGCGATCACCTCAAACTCCATCTCTTCCAGTTTTTGCCGGATCTCGGGGGATTGCAAAATTCTCACCAACTCGCGGTGGTAGCGCTCAATGATGGGCTTGGGGGTGCCGCCCGTGGTCAGCAGGCCAATCCAAGACGTGGCCTCAAAGTCTTTGAAGCCGGCCTCGATCAAGGTCGGTACCTGGGGCGTGCTTTTGAAGCGCTTCGTGCCACTGACCCCCAGCAAGCGAAGCCGACCGTCTTTGGCAAACTGCTGCACATTGCCCGGCACAAAAAAAGCCACTTGGATATTGCCCGCAATCAGGTCGGTCACCGCTGGGCCAGCGCCCTTGTAGGGAACATGGGTGATTTGCACGCCCGCCGCCATTTTGAGCATTTCCATGGTCAGGTGCGAGGCACTGCCCACCGCCACTGACCCATATGAAAACTTGGTCGGGTTGGCCCGCGCTTGGTTGACCAGGTCTTGCACCGACTGCAAACCCGACCCCGGGTGGGCCACCAGATACTGGGGCGACTTGACCGCCAAGGTGATCGGTGCCAAATCTTTCACCGGGTCGTAGGGCATCTTGTCAAACAGCGACACATTGATGGCCATCGGCCCGTTGTAACCAATCAACAAGGTGTGGCCATCCGGTGCTGCCTTGGCCACCATGTCGGCGCCCAAATTGCCACCGGCACCCGGTTTGTTCTCGACCAGCACCGGTTGCCCCAACACCTCGGACAGTTTGGGTGCCAGCAAGCGCGCCAACACGTCATTGGTGCTGCCCACAATGGGAACGATGATGCGCACCGGCTTTGTGGGCGCCCACTCTGGCGTTTGGGCCTGGGCTGCAAGGCTGATGGCACCCAGCATCACCATGGCTGAAGCACAGTGCCGCAGGGTGGTTTGGAGCAATTTAACGAACGGCAATCCATTCATGGCGGACTTTCTGGTGTTGTCAAAGAAACAAGGGGGCTCAGAGGCCAATAGCCTTACTTTAAAGCCTCAGGCCAGGCTGATCAAATCGATCAGGACCCCTTGAGCGCCAGCCACAGCGCCAAGGCCAGGCTGGCCAGCAGGGTCAGCCCCAGCCCCCATCCCAACCAGCGGATTCGCGATTGCAAGCGATCGACCACCCCCATCAGGCTGGCGTTTTGTTCGGCCAGATCGGCCATGGTTTGGGCCATTTGCGCTTGGGTTTGGCGCAGTTGCTCCAGTTGCACCTGCAGCGCCAGGCAGCGATTTTTCAATTCACCCAGGCTGGGCACCTCACCGGTCTCGGCGCTGGGTGCTGGGGTATTGGCTTCGGCCACCGTTGCGCCGGGGCGGTGTTTGTCGATCAAACCGCGCGCCTTTTCCAACACCTGGGGGGCGTGCTCCATCACTTTGCCCCAAGGCACCACCTTGAGGGCGGCCATCCATGAAATCGCCATTGTTTGTGCTCCATCTAGACCCCCACTGTGGCTGGGGCAAGCCAGAGCTTACCCCCAGCGCCATGTCCCTGGGGCGCAACGGTCAGGCGGCTAATATCAGGCCACCCCGTTGACCAGGTCAGACCCATGATGAACCCATCACCCCTGCAAGCCGTCGAGCACTTCTACGACTTCCACCCGATCAGCGCGGATCAAATATTCCAAGCCGTGGCAGCCCGTCAAATTGCCCGCGAGGACATCACCCAAGCCGTGCTGAGCGCGCACGACCAAGACCATTACGGCGGCACCGAGGCGGTGGACCACTTGATGGGTCTGGCGGCCATCACCGCCGATGACCATGTGCTCGATGTGTGCGCCGGCATGGGCGGACCCGCGCGCTACATCGCATGGAAAACCGGTTGCCAAGTAACCGGCTTGGATTTGACCGCCTCACGGGTGGCTGGTGCCCAAGCCTTGACCGAAGCCGCCAGATTGGGCGCACAGGTCGATTTTGTCCACGGCAATGCGCTGGAAATGCCTTTTGATCACGCCCGCTTCACCTGCATCATCAGCCAAGAGGCCTTTGCCCACATCCCCCGCAAGAACCAGCTCATCGCAGCGTGCGCCCGGGTGTTGAAGCCGGGAGGGCGCATGGTGTTTTCAGACATCATGAGCCACCAAACCCTGTCCGCGCCAGACGCCCAGCAGCTTTACGACGGCATGCGTTTTTCAGAAATCGCCACCTTGGTCGACTACCAGCAATGGTTTGAGCAAGTGGGCATGCGCTGGGTGCGCGCCATCGATCTGAGCGCCGAGTGGACGCGCATTTTGGTCGACCGCCACGCCATGTACCGGTCTTTGAAAGACGCCACCGTGGCCCGCTTGGGGCAGGCGCATTTCGACCGCTATGACGCGGCTTACGACCATTTTGTCGGCCTGTACCAAAGCGGTGTTCTGTCAGGGGCATGGGTGGTAGTCGCCAAAGACTGAACCGCAACGCCCACCATGCGCGCGCGCCACCATGTGTATGTGATCGAGTTGGACCCCGATGTGTGGCGCGAGCCCAAATTCCGCCGTGCCAACCCCGACTACGCGCCGCTGCCGGGCAAGCCGTGTGTCTATGTGGGCATGACCGGCCTCGACCCCGACACCCGGTTTGACCAACACAAGGCCAATATCAAATCCAACCGCTTTGCCCACCAATATGGCTTGCAACTGCTGCCCGACATTTACCAATCTCTCAACCCCATGCCCTATGCCGATGCGCAGTTCATGGAGGTCGATCTGGCCATTCGCCTGCGTGATGCCGGCTTTGGGGTGTGGCAAGCCTGATGACCCTGTGGCTGTGCATGCCAAAATGTTTCCCGCCCCATCCCAGCGTAGCTCGCGCCATTCCTGATGGCGAGCTTGGCGCACCCTTTTGAAAGACCACCATGCGCTTGCTTTGCACCCTCACCGCCTTGATCCTGGCTTGCGCCAGCGCTGGGGCCCAAACCTATCCCACCAAATCCATCCGCTGGGTGGTGCCGAGCACACCTGGTGACGGCTCGGATGTGACCGGGCGCCTGATTGCCGACAAAATTTCTCGCGAACTGGGCCAAGCGGTGGTGATCGACAACAAGCCTGGCGCGGGCGGCGTGCTGGGTTCTGACGCGGTGGCCAAGTCAGCGGCCGACGGCTACACCATGATTGTGGGCAACGCGGGTTCGCACGGCGTCAATGCGGGCATCTACAGCAAGCTGCCCTACGATGTGGTGAAAGATTTTGTGCCCGTCGCCATGATTTGCACCACCCCGAATGTGATGGTGGTCAGCCCCAACACCAAGGCCAAAACCGTGGCCGAATTCATCGCCCTGGCCAAGGCCAACCCCGGCAAGTTCAACTATGCCTCGGGCGGCGTGGGCAGCTCGGCCCACTTGTCGGCCGAGCTGTTCAAAAGCATGACCAGCACCGACATCACCCACATCCCCTACAAAGGTTCATCACCAGCGGTGGCCGCTTTGTTGGCGGACGAATCGCAATTGATGATTGGCAATTTGCCCCCTTGGTCGGCACAAATCAAAGCCGGCAAGATCCAGGCTTTGGCCGTCACCACGGCCAAGCGCCACCCCAGCCTGCCCGATGTGCCCGCCTTGGCCGAGGCCTTGCCGGGTTTTGAAACTGTGGCCTGGTTTGGGGTGCTGGCGCCAGCGGCGACGCCCAAAGCGGTGGTGGATCGCATGAATGCCGTGATCAACCACGCGCTGGATCAAGCCGATGTGAAAGCGCGCTTGGCCACCCTGGCATGCGACCCCGCACCGGGCACGCCCGAAGCATTTGCCCAACGCGTCAATGCCGATGTGGCGCGCTGGAAAAAACTCGCCAGCGAACGCAATATCCGTGCCGATTAGCGCTTCAGCTGCTGGCGGTCTGGGGGCAACGCGGCTTCAAGCCATGACCAGTTTGGTGCCAGCCCATGCCAGCAACACAGACAGCACCGAGCGAATGAAACGCTCAGGCGTTTTGTGAACCCAGCGCGAGCCTATCCAAATGCCTGGCAAAGACCCGGTCAACCGCCACCCCAACAAGGACCAATCCACCGACCCCAAAGTGGCGTGACCCAAGCCCGCGACCAAGGTCAGGGGGACGGCATAGGCAATGTCAGCAGCCACCACGCGTGGCAAAGGCAGTTGCGGATAAAGCATCAACAACACCATCACACCTATGGCGCCAGCGCCAACCGATGTCAAGGTGACCAGCACCCCGATCAGGGCACCAAACAGCAGCGGTCCAGCCCAATGGCGCGGGCGACAAGCGCGGTCCCCATCAACATCGCTTTTAGCGACTGGGACCTTTTTGCTGCGAACCACCTTGTAAAACATGGCCACCGCGGTCAGCAACAAGGCCACGCCCAGGGTGTGGGTCATGACTCGTTGAACCACAGGCTGTGCGGGGCCAACCACATGCAAGGCCCACAAGGTCAGCGCCGCGGCAGGCAAACTGCCAGCGCTCAGGCTCAGGACCACACGCCAAGGCACCAAGCGTTGCTGGGCCAAGCTCAAGGTGCCCGCCCCTTTGGTGAATGCCGCAAAAAGCAAGTCGGTGCCCACCGCCAAATAGGGCTTGATGCCAAAGAAAAAGATCAAGATCGGGGTCATCAACGAGCCCCCGCCCACCCCCGTGAGGCCAACCACACAGCCCACCACAAAACCTGCACTGATATATACGATTTCATTCATGGTTGCGGACTGTAATTCCGTCAAATGGTTTCACAAACGACTGAATAGTTGGATCGATATGCTGTGGGCGCATATGGGTTTGCACCGCGCCCGTTGGCCTTGGCGCGCCCACGCCATACTGCGCCACAATGGTCCGCAATGAAATCGGAATACTGCCTGCAACAGGTACACAAGGAGCAATAGATGCGCGCCGTAGGATTTTTTGAATTCGGTGGACCCGAAGTTTTGCAACTGCTCGACCTGCCTGAAGGCCAACCCGGGCCGGGCCAAGTGCGCGTGCGCGTGCATGCCGCCACCGTGAACCCGACCGACACCTTGCTGCGCAATGGCTCGCGCGCGCAGGCCTTGCGAGAGGTTTCACCGCCGCATGTGCCCGGCATGGATGTCGCGGGCGTGATCGACGCCGTGGGCCCTGACAACCCCACCGATTTGGCCATTGGCGACAAGGTGATGGCCATGGTGGACAACCAGGGCAGCCACGGCGGTTATCGCGAAAGCATTGTCTTGTCGGCCGATGCGGTGGCGCGCATTCCCGAGGGCGTCAGCCTGATCGAGGCCGCCACCCTTCCCATGAATGGGCTCACGGCCAAACAATCTCTCGACCAATTGGCCTTGAAACCCGGGCAGACCTTGGCGGTCACGGGGGCGGCCGGCTGTTATGGCGGCTATGTGATTCAACTGGCCAAGCAAGCTGGCCTGCATGTCATCGCCGACGCGAGCCCCGCAGATGTGGCGCTGGTGCGCTCTTTTGGAGCCGATACCGTGGTGCCACGTGGCAAGGACATCGCGGCGCAAATCCGCCAAGTGGTACCCAATGGGGTTGATGCATTGGCCGATGGCTCTTACCAATGTGAGTTGACCCTGGGCGCGGTGCGCGACGGCGGTGGTTATGCCTCGGTGCGGGGCTGGTCCATGGCACAGCGCGGCATTGTGTGCCATGCCACCTGGGTGCGGCAGTACAACCACCGCGCTGATTTATTGCGCCAATTGCGCCAATGTGTCCATGACGGGGTGATCACCCTGCGCGTGGCCGACACCTATGACCCTGCGCAAGCCGCCGAGGCACATCGCCGGCTGGAAGCCGGTGGCACGCGCGGGCGCTTGGTGCTGGTTTTTTAAAACGCAACAGCCCTCACCCACCCGCATCAATCCAAAGTCAATGGGGCCCGCCATTGCTGCAGTGCCCATTGGCGCTGGCGCTCGCGGGCCTTGGTTTTTTTGTCTTCGCTGGTGTGGGCGTGGCAAGTGGGGCAGCTCACACCCAACTCAAACAAATCGGAGCGTTGGGATTGTTCGCTCAGGGGCTCGCGACAACTGCGGCACAAGCCCAGTCCACCAGGCTGCAAGCCATGGCCAACCGACACGCGCTCATCGAACACAAAACATTGCCCTTGCCAGCGGCTTTGTTCTGGCGGGATTTGCGCCAAATACTGAAGGATGCCCCCTTGCAAATGAAACACCTCGCCAAACCCCATCTGGCGCAGCAAAGCGGTGGATTTTTCGCAACGAATGCCCCCGGTGCAAAACATCGCCACTTTGGGCTTTGAGCCATCTTTGGCTTGTAATGCGGGAGACTGTGACAACCACTCGGGCAATTGGGAAAAGTTGTCGAGGTGGGGGTTGATGGCGCCCTCAAACGTACCCAGCGCCACCTCATATTCGTTGCGGGTATCGATCAGCACCACATCCGGGTCGGCGATCAACGCGTTCCAATCGGGCGCTGCCACATACGTGCCCGCCATGTGCGACGGGGCGATGTGGGGCACGCCCATGGTGACGATTTCTTTTTTCAAGCGCACCTTCATGCGGTGATACGGGGCTTGGTCGGCCCATGATATTTTGGGCGCCAAATCAGCCAAGCGCGGGTCTTGCCGCAAGTGGTCCAGCACCGATTGGACATCCGCGACTGCACCGGCCAGGGTGCCGTTGATGCCCTCCGGCGCCAGCAACACCAAGCCCTTGACGCGGTGAGCCAGACACACGGCCTGCAGTGGCGCTTGCAACTGGGCATGGTCTGGCAAGTCCACAAACTTGTAAAACGATGCGGTGTAAAACTTAGAGCGGTTGTGACCTTGTGATGTGTCCATGTCTTGCCAGCTACGCCAAAAGCCCAGCGACCGCACAACGGGCGGCGGCCAAATCCCAACCCGCCCAACCGCAATTTTTAAAGAACACGGTCTGACCGGCTTTGGGGCCCATGGCCTTTTGAGCGCCGTGGCACACCACATCGCCCAAGGTAGGCAAAGCCGCCACATTCACCCCGGCTTGCAACAAATCGCCCGCTTCATGGTCGGCGTCGCGGGTGTCGACCACCAACATTGCGGTGTGCGACAGGGCTTGGCACACGGGCGCCGACCACTCCGCCATCTGGGGGGTGAAAGCACCCACCGCCGACACAAACGCGCCGGGAGCAGGCGCAGTGGTCATCACCACTTCCAGGGCCGGTGTGGTCGTCATCACCCAGGCACAGTCCAACACCACTTTGTTGGGGTCGGACACCTGCATGGCTTGCATCCCTAAGCTTTGCGCGTGCAACACCAAAGCCTGCGCGCTGGCTTCGCTGCGCGAATGAACCCACACCTCACGCACCCCCATGCCGGTGTGAAAGGCCTCCAAATGGGCGCGGCCTTGATCGCCGGCGCCCACGATGAGCATGGGGCCACGCAACCCTGGGGTCAGTTTTTGGGCGGCCAGCAAAGACACGGCCGCCGTTCGGCGTGCCGTCACGGTAGGTCCATCCAGCACAGCGATGCGTTGGCCCGATTGAATGTCAAACACCAAAATATCACCTTGCACAGGGGGCAGACCGCGTTGTCGGTTGCTGGGCAACACCGTGATGATTTTGGTGATGGCGATGCGCGCATCGTGCGCGGGCATCACAAACAAGCTGTTGCCCTGGCCCACGGGCAGCACCATGCGTGGCGGCACCGCCACGGTCGGGTCGCGCAGCACATCCTCAATCGCCGAGGCCAAGGCTGGATAAGGCAAAGCCGCCGCAGTGGCTGGGACGTCGAATATCGATGGTGACCGGGGCTTCATCGGTTGAGCAGGGTTTCAATGCCAGGGGGCACGGCTTGATAGGGGTGGGCACGCAACAAGTCCAGGTTCAGGCCCAGTTGTTGGTCTGGCTGTGGCACACCCAATGCCCCCCGATAG
>Ga0315903_10001552_pt1 | contig 34917 bp, 23 predicted proteins | sample LakEriMetagenome_7_FD_203524 | JGI IMG/M metagenome (GOLD analysis project Ga0315903, IMG submission 203524) | Freshwater fungal communities from buoy surface, Lake Erie, Ohio, United States - Buoy 2 MA119 | ecosystem: Environmental > Aquatic > Freshwater > Lake | place: USA: Lake Erie, Ohio...
GGATACATCTGGAAGCATGACAATGACAGTTTTCCATGTAACTTCTATGATGAGCAATTCAACTTTGAATTTGAGTTTATAGACAATCAATCTCCTGCACAGTCCAAGATATTTAGTGCTGTAAAATACCATGCTGATGTGGTTAGCCCAAGCTCGACATACCCACATCAATTACATAAGCATACATCTCCTGGATTTACACAATTCTATGTCTATAATACTAATCAAATATCTGGGGAGAAAGACATTAACTATCTCTCTAATTCTAGGCTAGTAGATAGAATATGGTGGATTAATGAGTTCAGAGATATGAGTGCAACTACATCTCTGACTAACAATAGTTTAGTTACTGGGATTATTAATGTACAAGGAACTTACACAACTGGGGTAGTAAATAACTTAGATGCTATTCCTATGTTCGAAGAAGAAGGAGTAATCAATACTAGTTATTTAAACACAAACAAAAGTTGGTTTGATCAGAGAAGGCTTGTAGATAATTATTTAGCTATAAGACTAATTAGTGATAATTCAGAGAATAATTTAATATATTTGTATTCTGCAGGCACTAAAAACAGACCATCCTTTAGGTAATCATTGAAAATTAATACAATGTCTAATAAAAAGAATAAAAATTGGATTAAAGGTGCTATTAAAAGACCTGGAGCTTTAACTAAAAAGGCTAATAATGCCGGGATGTCTGTGCCTGCGTTCACAAATAAAGTTACCTCTAACCCTGATAAGTACGATCTTAGAACAGTTAGACAAGCTAACTTAGCTAAGACTCTTAGAAAGTTTCAACCTGGGGGTGATAGAGCTCTCCCTACAGGAGCTATGACTTCTACATTGTCTTCTCCAGGTTTAGGAGCATTTCAAGCTCAGCAACAAAGAGCATTTGAGATGCAGGAGTATGCTAAGCAATTAGCTGAGGAACAGAAAGCTAAAGAAAAAGCAGCAGAAGAGGCTAAGAAAGAACAACTTCAAGCTACTGCGGCGCAAGCTGGGAGTAAAGAAACATTTGATTTAGCTCAAAAGGGAATTGAAGCTTTTAGAGCTGGAAGAGCGGCTAAGAAAGCTGGGGACGTAGCTAAGACAGCTACAACTGCTGGTAAAGTAGCCAATACAGGAGTATATAATCCTGTAGGATTAGGTTTAAATTTAGCTGGGAGTGCAGTGCAAGCAGCTAGTGATGACAATGATCCAACAAAATATAATGCTGGAGAGACTACTGGGACTCTGATGAAGGGTGCTGGGACAGGTCTTGGGATGGCTGGAACACTGACAGCATTAGCTCCTGCTCTTGCTATTCCTGGTATTGGATGGGCAGCAGCAGGTGTTGGAGCTTTGACAGCTGGGGCTATTGCTTTACATAGAAGAAATAAAGCAAGAAAAGAACAAGCTGAATTAGATTCTAAAAAAGCTGAAGATAAGAATAGGTTGAATACTGCATTCTCCGATTCTTGGAATCAAGCATTTACAAAATCTGGGATGGACATGGGATACAATGTTGGGAGTTCTGCAACTAACTCTTATCTCCCCGGGCAACAACAAATGATGCAGACTGGGGGAGTAAATACTAGAAGTTTGCTTAGCAGTTTAAATCAAGTAGATATATCAAAACCTATCGATCCTGCAAATCTTGCAATGGCTCTTGAAAAGAGACCATCTCCCAGTGCGTTGAGTAGTTATGCATACGGTGCATATAGTGGTCCTGCTATAAAAAGTGCAAGTAATCTGTCTACAAACCCCTATGTGCTAACTGGTTATCAAAATGCATTACAGCAAGTTAGAGGATATCAGACTGGGGGTAAAGTACCGGGTGGAGAAATTAAACCATTACAAGGAGGAGCAGTAGAGTTTGTTGGGAGAACTCATAAGGAGGGTGGGATTATGATTGATCCTAGTACAGAAGTAGAGGATGGAGAGACTATGGATAAAGTCAACATGGTTGATAAGCAAGGAGATTACATATTCTCTAACTACTTAAAGCTTGGGGGTAAAACTTTTGCTCAAAGACATAAAGAGATTCTGAATAGAAAAGGTTCTCAATCTGAGATACAGAATCTTGCTAAAATGCAAGAGACAGTAGCAGCTAAAGATGGGGAGGCAGGTCGTACTCCTAAGAAGATAATGCAGACTGCGGGTGAGCGTAATCCAAATGAATCTTACTTCCAAAATTACAATTACGCTATTCAACCTAGAACTACTGGGAAAATCCCAATGGAGGGAGATATTGATAGGAGTAACTGGCAAGCTACGTTAAATACTCCTTGGGCTCAAAATTTAGGTTTAGATCCTAATATGACTCAAGAGCAGTTAATGCAATACTACAATGAAGAGTATACTCCTATGGTACAAAATATGGCTAAGGAGAATCCTGATGAATTTATAGCAAGAGCTAAAGAATTTGCTTTTAGTAATGATCCCAACGCAAAATATATTAGAAAGCAGTTTAATGATGATGGATCACTAAAAGAGGGTGGATTAGATAAATTAGTTGGGTTAGCTACTGATACTCAGGTTGGGCCCTATCACGCAATATTTGCTCCAAAAAAAGAAGTACCCAAACCCGAAACTCCACCTACTCCTCCGCAAGAGACACCTGAGCCAGAAAAACCTCAGAGCAAAACACCTCCGGAAAAAGAAATTCCAAATATGATACCCCCTAAGGATCTTCCAATGCTTCCTTTAGGTTGGGCACAGTTAGCAGGACCTGCATTTGCACTGAAGAATAAGTATCCTGAAGCGCAGATGGCTTACACTAGCCCTGTTGGACGTATCAATCTTCCAAGAGTAAACTACAATGCTCAACGTGCAGCTAATGCAAACGCAACAACCGCAATGCAGAGAAGTATTGAGAACTCATCTTCTGGACCTGCAGGTATGGCTAGCAGATTAGCTGCTCTTAATACAGCTAGAGAGGCTGATCTTGAGATTGCAAATGCAGAATCACAAGTCAACAAAGCGTTGATGGCTGAAGAAGCTTCTGAGAACTTAAAGGCAGATATGGCTAATGCACAGATTGGGGCTGATATGTCTCAGTTTAATGCGCAGATGAGGTATCAGTCTGACATGAATAAATATGATACTAGACATGCTGCAGTTTCCCAAATTGGGAACATTCTTACAGAGATTGGGAAAGGATATAGACAGAACCTTGCAGATGAAAGAGTTGCTAGAGCTACACAGCTGAATGGGGAATATGATAGAGAAAGAATGAAATCTGCAGCTAGACTTAGAAACTCTACTGTAAATGTGGGAGGTAAAGAAGTAAAGTTTAGGAACTTATCTCCACAACAACAGAATGAAGCAGCAGCTGCCATGTATATGGGTGCTAATGATCCTACTAAAGTGCAATCTTTCTTAGAAGAAGATAAGAAGATGAGAGCGCAAGCTATGGCTCCTAAAGAAGAAGAAACAACTGAAGCTAAGAAGAGAGGAGGAAGGAGATATACTAGTAAATTTGGGAAAATAAATAAGAGAACAAGAAAAGCTAAGTAATGCCTATTCAATATTCAAACCCTATAAACCCATATGTAAATAGAGGATCTGTAGAGGTAGCTAAGTTATTAAGTAGCAAGTTTGCTAATAACTTTCAGTTTGCTGATCAGCTACAAGATTCTTTAGCTAATTTACAAGTAGCTGATTTTGAGGGAGATCTAGCTGCTAAGATGCAGCTTGAACAGAGAACTCGTCAAGAATTAGAGGGATTCTCAGCGAGAGGGGACTATGAAAATCTCATGGTCCCCATTACTCGTTCTGCACAACAGTTTGCAAAAGATTACACTCCGTTAGCGCAAAACTATAAACTCTATGAAGAAGCTAAGAAGATAGAGCAAGAAAGAGTTATGCGTGGAGATGTCACTCAAGACCAGTATGAAAACTGGATGAGAAGATCTAAGTATATCAATGACCCAACTACTGGGGACTTAGGGACATATAGAGGTGTAAAGTTTAATGCAGATGGGAGTGTAGACAATTCATCTTATTTTGCTCATATCCCTATTGCAAGAGCTGTCAATGTTGATGAGGAAATCCTCAAAGCAATTAATACTCTTGACCCAGAGAAAAGAGGAGGAAGATCTGCAACAAACTTTGTTCAAGGACAGGATGGGATACGTTATGTAGTTGATAGTGAGGGAGAAATTATTGAACAAGTAACTCCAGATAGAGTAGCAGCAGTAACTAGACAAGTTCTTGATAGATCTGATGTACGATCCTATCTTGAGCAAGAAGCTGATTTTGGGACATTTGAATCTACTCCTGAGGAATTGCAGATGATTTTGTCTCAGCGCCTTGAGACTATTTCCGGGAAACCATCACATACTCAACATGCTCAAGAACTTAGAACTGTATTGCAGTCTGGGAATGCTGGGCAGATGAGGCAGATGGCTAAGAAGGTTCTGCAAGATCAAGATGCAGAGCGTTATATGGATATGGCTATTAGAGCTGGAGCTACAACTAGCAGATATGGAGGTGGATCTAGGCAAAGAATTGATTCTGATTATTACTCTTACTTGAAAGATACAACTCCCGATCCTGTAGAGCAAGCTATTGTTATTCCTGGACAACCTCAGAATGTAACTCCTGCAGCTGCGGATCCACGTACTAGAGAGATTACTCCACAGAGTATAGAAAAGACTAGAGAGAATATTAAAAATGAGAGAGTAGCAGCAATAAGAACTATTGGGAATACTCATCCAAATCTTTTAGCCCCAATAAGAAACTTAAACTTCACAACCAGTGAGCAAGTTGGGGGTATGAGTGATGCGGCTTTGCGACAGGCATTCCCACAAGCTAATAATCAGGAAATGCAAGCTCTTATGCAATTCAGGAATATTCACAGAAATATTGCCTCTAAAGAAAGAGCTATCAATGATTTTGAATCTGCTGCTAAGGAGGCTGCGGGATACACTCCTAAAAGTGCTGTAAACAGAACAATTATAGATGCTGCAACAGAACGTGGAGTACAAGCAGAGCAACTGGGAGGAAGTATTATTGCAGATATTAGAAGTGGGAAAGGAGTTAATCAAGAGCAAGCTATTAGAATATTTGCTGAGAACTTCTTAAATGAAGCTGAGAATAGTCGCACTGGATTTAGAGGTGTAGTTGCCCAAGCAGTTGGAGGTATGGGACAATACTTAACAGGTGATATGGTTAATCCTGCAGAAGCAACAAAGTATCTTAAAACCATCTTAGTAGATACATTTGGATTAGATGAAGCAGATGCTGGTAAAGTTTTAAAAGGACTTAAACCAGTTGATCACGGATTGTCTGGAGTTGCTGAAGTACTAAACCCAAGCACAATTAGTGCTAATGAAAGGTCGGCTGCAGGTGCATATGCAGAACAACTGGAACAAGCATCTAAAGTTCAGTTAGGATTTGGGGCATCTACTCAAATGTTTGGAGATCCTACTGGGGGCAAAGCTTCTAAGAAATTGACAGAAGAAATACAATCATATCCAGCATCTCAGTTTACTCACTTAACTGATAGATATACTGGAACTCCTATATCTCAATTAGTTTCTGGAGATTACTCAGTTTCAGATGTTAAGTTTACACATGTGGTTATGTCTGATAACACAGTGTCTACCAATGCATTACAGTTAACATTTAAACCTGGAAGTGGGTCTGATGGGGAAAATGTAACAGTCGCTGTCCCATATGCAGAAGCAGTTCAAAGCTTTAATGTTGGGGGAAGAGATGTATATTCTGCAACTAATATGGGAGTTGTACAGAAGACACTGGACGCAGCATTGTCTTATAAGATAAATAATCCTTTAGCAAGAAGTGCTAGAATTGTAGAGAACTTTGCAACAGGAACATTGGTATCTGAATTTATATTCAATGAATCTGGAGTGGGGGGAGGTGTTAAAGCAATGGATATTATTGGGGTAAATTCTCAATTCACAAATACTGCAGGAAATAGATATAATGTAGATAATGCTAAGTTAGAATCTTGGGCTGACTTCTACATTGACGCAAGCCTTCAAGGAATATTCCAATAAAATATAAATAGTATGGGCGAACTTAATCCTTTAACAGGCTTACCTAAAGTAAATCCTAATCAAGTAAATCCTCTTACTGGATTACCTATGTCTCCTTCCCGGAGACCTGGGTATCTATCTCCATTTTCTTATGGGACATATGGTTCTCCCACAGACTATGAGAGCTTTGAGAGTAGAGGCATTCAGGTAAGACCTGGCTCTGACATCGAAGAACTTAGAGCTCTTAGGCAGAGCACTATGGATCAATGGGCTAATGGATTAGGAAAAGCTGGGGTTACATTTGGAACGTCCATTGTAGACAATACTGCAGGATTCTTATATGGATTAGGAGAATATGCTGCAGGGGGATTTGATGACTTTGCGGATTCTATGACAGAAAATCCTATTTCACAATTTACTAGATCTGTAAAAGAGTCAACTGCTGAAGCACTTCCTAACTATTATACTAGAGAACAACAACAGACTACAGATTTACTTAGTGCAAATTTCTGGGCAGATAAATTCTTAGGGGGTGTTGCTTATACTGCAGGTGCTATGGGAACCGCATGGCTTACTGGGGGTGCTGGATTAATATCCTCAGGAGCCAGACTGGGTGTAAATGCTGCCGCTGCGGGACTTAAAGCTACTAAAGCTGCTGCAGCCTACACAGCTGGGAAAACAATAGCATCTAATATTGCTAAGAGAGCAGGAAAAGTTGGGGAAGCAGCACAAATAGCAGGTCAAAGACTTCCTAAAGGGTTGTCTATGTTAGAGTCTGGGACTGCAATGTCTATGGCTGAGGCTTCTATTGAAGCAGCAGAAGTTAGAGACATGAAAGTACGTCAGGGAAAAGAGAGATATATGGAAGAAAATGGGTTGACGGATGAGTCTCAAATTCCTCTTAACGTATTACAAACCATAGAGATACAAGCACAGCAAGCTGAAGGTGCTGCATTTTATGGGAACCTTGCAGTTCTCATCCCTACGAATCTTATTTCGTTTGGGAAGATGCTTAGACCTATGAATCCTCACAAGCTTAATTTAAATTCTAGAGTTATCTCTGGGACAGATGATGCTGGGAGATTTGTAGCAAAAGATGCTTATGCAGAGATGGGGAAGTTCGGGAGAACAGCTGCTAGAACAAGAGATTTTGTAGCCCCATATGTGAAAGGAGCAGCTACTGAATCATTCCAAGAAGGAGCACAATCTGCAATACAAAGAGGTCTTGAAGAGTTTGAGTCGGATCGTTATTATGACTCTGGGAGTGCAGAACTCTTTGAAGTTCTTATGAAGGGAGGTTCTATGAGAACCCTCAAGGAATCTTTAGGAGATATCGGGGATGCAGCTCTTTCATCTTTTCAAGATAAAGACGCTAGAGAATCTATGCTTATTGGGGCTATGATTGGTTTGATTACCCAAGGTAAAGCTGGGTTTACAGCAATGAAAGACTCCGATCAAAGAACAAAAGAATCTTTAGATCTTCTTAATAACCCTAATTTCTACAACCTTAAAGAACGTGCTGGGACTACAAATGCAGCTATAAGATATTCTAATCTTATGGAGCAAGCTCAGGAGAGAGGAGATATGAAAGCTTATTATGATTATCAGATGCTTCTATTCCAAGAAGAAGCTCTGCATCATGTTAAGAATGGGACATTTGATGTCTTTGTAAAAAAGCTTGAGGATGCATCGAAGATGACTCAAGAAGAGCTTGAAGAAACTGGGATGGCTTCAGGTGCTGCTTCTTCCTCAGCTTTAAACCCAGCTGCAGAATTAGTTAATCGCACAAAGGGTTTTATCAAGACTGTAGAGAAAGTAAATAATATGTTCCCTGGGACTCAGATGCCCATTGGAGCACAAGCATTATTTATGTCTAAGGCTCGTAAAGAAGAATTAGCTCAACAGATAAAAGACGAGAATATATACAAGTCTGCTTTGATTAGAACAGCAGCAATGAAGGATGGATTAGATTCTCGTATCTCCCAAGCTCTTACGGAATTAAAAGATCTAGCCCCAAATTTAGATACAACTAAGATATCTGAATCTAGAACTAAACAGTTTGCAAAGGTTATGGGAGAGGGAAAGAATGAAACATTAGTAGCCCCAGATAAAAATGAGGAAATTGATGAAGAGATTAAAAAAACTTTTCAAACTATTGAGAATCCTATAGATCAGGCTTTATTTACAGAGAAGGCTAACTATTTAATCTCTATGCTTAATGATAGGGATTATGTTTTATCTGCGCAAGATAATTTATTAAGATCTCCAGAAGAGAGGGACTTATATATTCAGAGAGCAAAGATTCGTGAAGAGATTGAATTACAGAAAGCTAGAGATATGGTTGTTGATACAGCTATTTCTGAAACACTTACTGCAGATGAGTTAAAAGACAGATATTCAACTTTTGAAAATATCTCTGGGGAAGCTCAGACTAAGTATGATAGTGCGAATATAACCAGGACCGCAGAGGAGGGAAGAATTATAAAGAAGTTCAATCAGATGAAAAAGTCTGAGATTGAAGCTTTGACTACAGAGAATGCAACTCCACTTGAACTAAAATTAAGAGAGAAGTATTTAGCTAGTAGAACTCAAGAAGAACCTGTAGCACCCAAAAGTCCTGAAGCTCCTGCCCCAAAAAGTCCTGAAGCTACATCTGCTCCCGAAACTGAGGAAGTTACTCCAGACTCAGAAGATTCTCTTGAGTCACTTATGGAGAGGCAGAAAGATGTACTTCAAGAACAGGAACAAAATAAACCCAAAGCTCCTGCCCCAGCATCTACTGTTAGAGATAACTCCAATGAGATAGTTACAAGAACTACTCAGAATGTTCCTGAAGGAGCAGCTTCAAAAGGACAGTTCTTATTAGATGCTAATGGGAAAGTAATAGTTAATGCTAATGGGGATCCATTGTACAGTGACTTTAATGAGAAAAGAACTGTAAATGGAGTTCCAATCCTTGATCAATCTTACTTAGCTAGTATTGACGTAACTGTTGGGAAAGAAGTTACTCTGGAAGTAATTGAAGATGATTGGTGGTTATCTAATAAAGTTAACTTCCAAGATTCTCAATTAGAGAATATTCCTATCTATGTTAAAGTAGATGATAAGTATGTAGGTGTATTAAATACCGGGAGAAGCTCATTAAGAGCAACTGTATATAGAGAGTACACTAAAGGGAATAATGGGAGCGTACAGTCTAGGATAACTGAGAAATACGCTAATAATATATTCAATGCTGTAGATGTTAATGGAGATACTGTTTTGTATAATCCAGTAGAATCTATTGAAGAAGACTTTTACTTGGCTTATTTAGATGAAAATTCTAAGTGGGTACTTGGGAATGTCGAAGGTGTAAGAAAAGAGACATTAGAAACTATTAATGCTCAAATTAACTCAGCAGTATCTGTTGGGGTTAATACTAAACTTACTCCTGGTCAAGTAGCTTTTGTACTTAAAGATCCAAACAATCAGTGGAGAACAGTTATTGGGAGTACAGCTAAATTAAGTCCAGAAGATATTCAAGTTGCTTTAGGTCATTTAAAGAAGAATGACTCTGTTAAGTTCACAACATTAGTAGGGACGAATATTCTTCCAGGACCTGGGGGAATACGTTTATACTATGGAGATAAAACAGATAACAACATCCTAATAGACTTAATAGATGAAAATGGGAATAGGCTACTAGGAGATTTACTTGGGGATAACCTTATCTCTATAGATATGGGTACGGTTAAATCTATTCTGAATGGGAAATTTAAAGGAGTAGAATCTATCCCACAAACTCTTAAGAATTCTTTAGTTGCAGAATATGGAGTTGTAGAAGTAACTGCAAAGGGTACAGAAGTTTATGGAGTAATCACTAAAGAAAATAATTTATCCCCAGAACAAGTAGAGTTTATTTATACTAACTTAGAATCCTTATTAACTAATCTCTTAACTCAAAAGAGATACAATATATCTGGGGCATTTATAAATAACAGTAAACCATTTACTGGAGGTGCAACATACCTTGAATGGTTGACTAACCCAAGATCTGAGGATGGAAGTTATAACGGGAGACTGCGTACAGATGTCAAATCTGTTAATGGGACTGTCTTCTTTGATATGGGATTAAGAATTAGTGATAAGACATCTATGGGCCAAGTCCCTACTCCTAAAGTAACTGTAGAAACTCCTGTTGTTGTAGAAGAAGTTGCAGCACCAGTAGCAACTCCTGCACCTGTAGTAGAAGAAGCTCCTGCAGAATTAGAAGGAGATGGTCCTAAGGTTGTAAAGAGTAGAAAAGCTAGTAAAGCTGGTAAACCTGAAAAAGAAACTCCTGTTAAACCTGCTGAGGAAAAGGCTGCAAGAGATAAAAAATATATGGATGATTTGGATAGAAATTATGCTGCGGCTCAGAAAATGGAAATAGAATTAAATGACTTTATTGAAACTATGACCTCTCCGTTTCCGACTGATATTGTAGATTTGTGGATTAAAGAACAACAAGATAAAAATTGCAAATGAGACTTTTTTGCCCCAACCTTTCAGATTCAGATTATCAAAAGCTTGTAGATCTTCACGGAGAAGTAAGAGCAGCAGCTATCTACGCTAAATACAATGTAGACGGGGTAGTTCCTCAATTGTACTATGAGCAAGGAGTCATATTAAAAGCTGATAATTCTGCTATTAGAAATGACTTTGGGAGCGAGAAAGGATTTACACAAGCTGTAGATGTACTGTCTACGGCTTTTGTGTCTGGGATGGGTGGGCATACCGACAACAAACAAGGTATGCTTACACGGGCAAAAGAACTTCTTGGGAAAACAGATCAACCTGGGGGATTAATCTATGATGCAATTATCGAACTCAGAGACTATATTTCAGAGTATGATCCAGAAACATCTCAAGAGTATGTCAACCCTCTTTTAAATATAAATGTAGCGACTCTTTCTGAAGAAGAGTTAGATATTACATATACAGCTCTAGATAGTATTATCGAGAACTGGAATGATGTTCTTATAGATCAAGACAATCCAGAAACTGAAACAATTAGAAAAGGTTTTAGATCATCTTTAATTGATGCTATTAAAGCCTATGGATATAATATTGGGAAGGCATATACGCCTGAGCAAATCGTCAAAGAAGATCTTGAACTTACAGATGCTGAGCAAGATCAAAATCCTGATGAGGAAGAAGAGCCATCAGAAGCGGATGTAGAAGATGATGTTGTTATGGCTGAGAAGAACTATTCTGTAGCAACTCTGCAGGTAGATCCAGCTAGTACTGTCTCTCAAGAAGTAAAAAGACTTCTACAAGATATTATATCTCCATACCCTAACATGTATGGATTTAAAACTACTATCCCTGTTACTAGATTAATGGGGAAAATAAAGAGTAAAGTAAAAAACGTAACATCATTTGAGCAAATGCAAGAAGCTCTTACTGCAGCTTCTAAATATGATGCAGAGTTACTCCCAGTTGTTGAAGCATTATCTCGTTTCTCAACTGCACAAAAAGCTCAGTTCTTTAAGACATTTAGACTTGATGAAACCAAGCTAATTATTATTGAAGAATCTTATGCACAGGAAGATGTTGTAGATGCAGAGGGAGATGTTGTAATAAAGGATGGGAAAGCAGAAAAAGCTTTAGGGAAATCTACAACTGTTATTGGGATTAATAAAGAAGACTCTATATCTAAGTTAAGATCTGCATGGTTGCAGAATATACAGTCTGAACAGCAGTTTAAAAATAATCCTACAGTATATACAGTAACTAAAGATGAGGAGGGAAATAATATATATAATCTTAGAAATCCAATTTCTAAAACTGAAGATATAAAAAGAGACTTCTCTATACTGCAGGGAACTAATTTAACTGCAAAGACTCAAGCGTTGGGGCGGATTATGTGGGAGCTTGGGATGAATATTGGGAATAGTAAAGAAGAGAATCAACAGATTATAGAGGAATACATTTTATCTAAAGGGCCTGAAGCTCAACAATTTTTAGCTAGAGTATTAGATAAAGGAGATATCAAAGGAATCTTACAAGACATATTTGAAACTAAACTCTCTGGAGGTAGAATATCTGAATTTGTAGCCCCTAAAAAGGATATGAAATCTGATTATTCTATGGGACGTATCAATCAGATTAACTACTTAGCAAATGTTTTTGCTGACTTATATACATCTGATACAGTAGATTCTGTTCTTAACGGGAAAGGGAAACCAGTATACCCAGTTAACAAACCTACCCCTCTTACGGATAGAATCAATGACATGAACTCTGAGACTAGATCTCAGACATATCTTGACATGGAGCAAGATGCTTCTCTTAATCCTTCTCTTGAACATAGATCTCTACTGTTTGGGATTCTTGAAAGTGCTGAGTTTGGGTATTTCAATATTCAAACTCAACAATTTAGTGCTGTTAGAGGAGAAGAGGATGAAGCTTCAGATGCAAAAGAATATAAAGATCTGAAAGAAAGAGGTCTACTTAAGACTGCTTTAGATCTATTCCTGATGGATGGGACAAGTACTATGAGAGTGCAAGTTCCTACTCAGGAATCTAGAGAGAATTTAACATATGTAACTCTTCCCAAGTTTGACGATTTTAGTAATAAGAGCAAACTCACAGAGATCTTTAAGGATACTGGGATGAGCAAGAGGAAAATCATTGAGGCTATTATTGTACAAGATCTTGTACGAATTAATAGAGATTCTAAAATTAATGAGGATTCTAAAGAATCTCCACAAGGAGGATTTAAAGAATATCACGATAATATAGATAGAATAAAACAAATGAGACTCTCTGGAACAGGAGATGTTACAATTAATGGGACTAATCTTTCTGGTTTTATATTAGGTATGTTAGAAGCCGGAAGAGTTTCAACATATGATTCTCAATGGAATGCAATTGATCAGATGGTTGAGAAATATCTAAATGAAACTCTCCCAGCTCACAGTGCTGCAATGATGCAGAAATTAGAGTCTCTTAATCTTAATGAGACATATATAGATTCTGAAGGACTTAAAAGAGGATACAGAGGAGATTTTAATGCTTTCATAGATTCTTTTGTATTTAATACAATTGTATCTAGAATTGAGTTAACTAGCTTATTTAGAGGTAGTCACGCATACTTTAAAAGTATTGAGGACTTATATAAGAGATGGGGACTATTAAATACTCCAGGATCTAGAGCATTTATTAAAGGTTCTGATCCTCTTAATCCTGACTTTGGGATGTTTGAAACATTTGGTCAAGCATCATTTAATGACTTAGGAACAGAAGGAGAAGTTACAGAGAAACTTGCAAATGTATATAAAGACCAGCTCATAAAACAAGGTGTGTCTCAAGAGAGAGCATCAGCGATATCAAATAATTTTAGATCAAATGTAGCTAAGGGTACTGACGCTTTGGCTATTATTAGCCCTGAGATGTTTAGAGCTTTGATACAAGGTGGGTTTGGGCCATCTACATGGACTGCAGAGAATGAGGAAATGTATCAGAGATACAGAGAAGGAGGAAAGTGGGAGTTTGAGTTTACTCCTCAATTCAAATTATTCTACGATCATACAGGGATTGTAGAAGTTGCAGGTCAAAAGATATATGCATCTGAATTAGATAAGAACGCATTCTTTGTTCTCAATAGAGACGTTGCTGCTACATCTCCGATAATGGAGGATATGTATAGAGCAATGAATGGGGAGTATACAAATGGGGAACCTATTCACCTGTTCAATGCTATATCAGCAAAGAAGGGAATCAAGAGAAAAGTATTTACGATTGATAGATCTAAAGAAGAAAGAGGAGAAAGTAATTACTTCCAAGGAATAGAGCCTACTATACAGTATGGACGATCGTTTGTAGAACCTCAGGTTATGTCTACAAAAGAAAAGTCTCAGGTTAGATTTAATAGACAGATTAGAAAGCATGCTGTGGCTAATATCAATCGTCAAGGAACATATAAATTCCGTGGGACAGATATTTCTGGGCAGCAACTTTTTGATATCTATGGTCGAGCATTCAAGGCTAAAGTAACCAAGACTCTTAAGGATACTATTGAAGAAGTAGGATTTAGGGATTATATCAATGCTACTACTGAAGCTGAAAGACAAACAGCTAAGCTTAAGATGCTCTCTAAGATTAAAGAGTTAACTATTGAATCTAAGAGGAATAGTGGGCAACTTGATATTGTACTTGAAGATCAATTAGCTATCGTTAAAGTAAATAACGAATATGACTTTAGACTTCCTGTGTCATTCCCAACTACTGAGAGAGATCTTACAGCGCAGTTCTTAGGACTGTTTAGATCTAGAGTAGCCAAGATTATGGTTCCTGGGGTTGAGCTTGTTCAGGCTGGGGCTATGGGTAAGTTCCATATCAATGGAGAATTACGAGAATTACAGTTTATTGATGCAGCTTCTGAGGATAAATTGTATGTAGAAGTTGCTTTATCTGAGGATGTGTTGGAAAAGATTGGGATTAAAGTTGGGGAAGATCTTGATTTATCAGATCCTGCAATACAAGAAAAGCTTAATCTTATTGGGTACCGTATTCCACACCAATCTTTGGCATCAACTCTTGTTCTCAGACCAGTTATTGCTCTCCCAAAATCATATAAGAAGAGCATTATTGTTCCTGCAAACTTTACAGTAGTAACAGGTTCCGACTTTGACTGGGATAAACTCTATGTTATTATGCAAGATATAGATGCTGATGGGAATATAGCTTTCCCCAACATTGATGCACAAGATCTTGCAAATCAACCCTTAGAATACTATGAAGGGTTAGACGAGGCACAGCTTAATAACTTGTTGTTTTACACACAGGTGGCTGTATCTCAGAACCTTGAGCACTTAGAAGAGGTACTGTCTGGGGTAGAATCTAAAGAGTATAAGGAAATTGCTGATAGATTAAATATTATGGAGAATGCAGATCTTGGCTCTAATGCCTTTGATGATCCTCTCTTAGATATTAAGATGTACAATAAGTTCATGACAGCTGCAGGTCTTGTTGGGCAGTATGCAAATGCTGACTCTGGATTCTCAGTTGCAGTGCATGGAAATCTTGGAGATGGGACAAAAGGATTACGATTAAATCAAAGTGCTAAGGTTACTTGGGTGCAGGATGGAGTGCGATTTGAACTAGACACTGTCCGAAATAGATCTGCTGTTACTGGAGAACGAGTGAATAAAGTATTTACTTCTCACGGATCTGCTTCACTTGACGTTGGGGGACAAGAAAACCCATTACAAGAAAGAACAAATGATACAGGTTTAACAGCTAATGCCACTATTCACTTAGGATCAGTTGGAGTTCCTGAAGCTGGGGTTATTGCATTTAGAATGCAGCCTTTAGTTAAGGAATTTACAAGAAGAGTAAATACCAGTGCAGAGGGTCCTTATCAAGTATTTAAAGATATGATAAAAGAATTAGGACTACATCGCGATTTGCTTCAAAATGCTAATGATAGAGTCAATGGACCTATGGATCCTATGAGTCAAGAAGACCTTGAAACTGTCATTGCTAATCAAGATACAACCAGTGAGTTAGCAAAGAGTTTGTTTAGGAACTTTATCATATCTTATTATTCTGGGAAAGAATTACGTAAAATTTATAAATCTTTATCTCCAGATACATTAGATGCTGTAAATGACTTAGGAGAAATGCAAGTAATTGCAGATACAATTAATGTAATTAAAGCACAATCTAATCCTTTAGTTAGTGCAGAAGACTTACAGCAGTTCTTAGAAGGAGATGCATTCCTCCCAACACAGGCATTCCAAGAATACTTCAATGTAGTATTCAATGCTGCTAAGCCTCTATTCTTTGGACCATCAGACTCTGTTCTCATGTTCAAAGAATACTTGAAGAATATTCTTATGCTTGAGGATTTAACTGCATCTCAGCATAGAGCAATCAATAGAGCATTGCTGTACTCTCTTATGTCAGCTCCTGGGACTAAGTTCAATGAACTGTTTTTGAGTAAAAATCCCGAAGGACAATTTACTGGGAATGATCCTAAAAAATTGGTTGACAATAAGATATGGAGTAGGAGTATATTAGGGCAATTGAATGATGCTATTAAGAAATACCCTGCACTTTCAGGAAACGCACTTATTGATTCTTTAGATAATACATCCACCAAAAGCCCAGAAAGTAGAATTGTTAAGTTAGAATTCAAACCTAAAGGGCGAGTGGATGCTGATTTAAGTAATAGAATCTCTGAAGGATTTATGCTATTAATCTCAAATCCTGGGAGATATACTTCCCCACTCCAAGATAAAGTTGAAAGAGAAAAGCAGAATCTTGAAATTGCAGAACTTGGATACTCTTTGATGCAGTATGCACTTATATCTAGTGCTTTCCTCCCAAGTAAGAGTTCTTTCTACAAGTTTATTCGCCCAGAAATGTTTGAAGCACTTGGAATATTAGATGAGTTTAGAGACTCTATCAATAATTCTAGAAATGATATTAACAAGTTTACAGACCCAGAATTTGTTGTAGAATTTGTTAGAAACTTTGGGTTGAGTTTTGGACTTATTCAGAAAGAATCTAGATTAAAATTAACAAAAAACACAAAAGTATATGAAGGAACTGAATATAAAATATATTCTATTCCTTCAGTAGTTACAGAAACTGCAATGTTCTATAAAAAATATAAGAAAGTTCCTAAAAATAGAAAAGGAACTATGGATGCTACAGAACTCTATGTAAGAATTGGGGGAGATAATAATAATTCTTACTATATTAAAGTAACTCCTAAAGGGATTAAGAATAGACTTGTAGAGATGAATATCCCTGGAAATGGGGGGACAATAGTAACTGGGAGGGAGGGTATGCAGAAATTTTCTGGAGAATTATATAATCAATTTAAAAGCTATTTAGAGCAGTCTGCTATCTCTAAGATATACTCCTCTGACAATGACGGATTGAACAAATATGGAGTCAATTGCAGATTTTAATTAATATCTTTACAATAAAAAGTAAATAACATGGCTTGTGTATATACTGTCAATGGAGTGGGTGATGAATTTGTTACAAACGTATTTCAATATGTTGAGGATACTCCGATAGGATCTAGAATGCTAGAGTCTATTGAGGAGATTATCTTACAAGATGGGTTGGGGATACGAGTAGAGGGTGCATCTCATATGTACATTAATCCTAGACGTTCTCAGCGACAAGCTCTTAAGCAGATTGACTCTGTAAACTCAGTAGCAGCACAAGCATTTGGGGCGGATGATCTTCTTCTAAAAACTGATAGAGTGGGATCAAGTATCAAATTGATAGTTGATTACAATGTCTTAAAAAATATTAATAAGGCTATTCCTGATATGTATGAATTCTCTACAACTGCAAATAAAGTCGTAGAAGATTCTGATATCTTAGGAGATATTACAGAGGAGTTTGCTGCAATGGAGGGATCTGGTAAATTATCCCAGGAAGTAGAGAAAATTAGAAAGAATGGGGAAGAGTTAACAGGATTGATTATAGAGAATCTTGAAAAGAATCTTCGTAAGCTTAAAGAAGAGCCTCCATCAGATCAGAATAAAGCACAGCAGAATAGGATACGTGCTATGCTTAGCAGAATTAAAAAGAAGAGTGAATCTATAAATTCTTACTATGACTTTGTGCATTATCTGCACGATATGTCTGTTAAAGGACAGGCACAGTTAAAAGTATTAGAGGAGAAGTACGAAGCTCTTAATGCGAAGGGTAAAGTAAGTAATGTTGAGAGAGAAAGAGTTCTTAGAAAGATATCTGATCTCAAGCAAACTATTGACTCTTTTTATTCTGGGAGTAGCAGTAAGTCTATTGTCACTCTTTTAGGGTACCAAGTAGAGTCTATTCTCAACTCTAATATGTCTGATGAGATTGCTGCTGGGGAAGATATTCTATACTACGTCAGAGAGTCTGAGAGACGCATGAAAGAGATTGATAGCAGATTTTTAGACGCTGTACTCCCTATACATGTGGACTATCTCCTTGAGTATGCTCCTATGGATATCAATAAGCAACTAGATGCTAAGATTGAGAGAATTAAAACAGCTGGAGTAGTAGTCGATATCAATAGGTTTGACGTTAGATACTTAAAGGCTAGAGCTGCTGGGAGAGATGCAGTATTAGCTCTGAATATCAAGCAGTTAGAAGAGAAGAAAATTGGGAGAGAGGCTATCTTAGCAGAGATGAAAGCATCTCATACAGATGCTAGCTGGTTCTCTTTATGGTTAGATCCCGTTGTTTATAGCAGAAGCACATCAATACAGCTATTTGCTAATGCTGTAAAGACTAAACTGTTTGGGGCATATCAGGATACTATAAATACAAAGTATGATCTTGCAGATCCATACAGAAAGTTTGTGAATTGGAAAGGGGTTGGGGAAGATAATCCTGCTAAGCTCTATGAAGATATCTTAGAGACTATAACCATATATAGGAGAGATGATGAGACTGGAAAGTATTCATCTACAGAAGTGCTATCATTTGTACAGCAGTACGATGTAAGCAAGTTCTATGCTGCTAAAGATAAATTCTACGCAGAAGCTAGAGCTAGAAACAACTATCCTGAAGGAGTAAAGGGGAAAGATCTTGACGCTTACTTTAAAACTTCAGATGGGAAAAGCTATTTAGAAGAAGTTAACTCTTGGTGGGGACAGAATACCATCCCAGTTGAAGGTGCTCAAAGTCAGCTTGATGCTTTAATTAGAAAGAAAGAAGCCTTAGAATTTGATGTTCTTACTCAGGCAGTTCCTGAGACTGAAAAAGCCCAGATATGGGCAGCAATCAATGGGCTGCAGTATGAGATTGAACGTGTATTCTCTGGAGGTGTCTTTAAGGGCAGTCTGGCAGTTCCTAATGATATCTACTTAAATCCTAAGTATGCTCAGATGCCTGCAGAGGCTAGAGAATACTACGATATACTTCTTGATAAATACAAAACAGCTCAATTAAAGAAGATTGGGGGTACTCCACAGTTTAAGAATACTTGGGATGACTTCTCATATGTAGCTCCATCTATTCGTAAATCTGCTCAAGATGAGTTCCTTGAAGATGGAGTATCCAAATCAGTAAAAGGATTCTTTCAAAATAACTTCTTGCATCAAGAGACAGATACAGAGTTTGGGGAATTACTGGGAAAGAACAAAGAAAGACTCAGAGCAATCCCTATGCACTTTGTAGGGACATTAGATCAAGCTTTGATATCTAGAGACATTACATCTAGTATCATTAAGTTTGATGATATGGCTAACAGGTTTAGAAGTAAATCTGAATTACATGGGGTAGTTAATGTTATGAGATCTGCATTAGAAAACCGTATGGAGGTTAACTTACTTCCCAATGGAGATCTGCAGACTAATAGCATTCTATCTAAGTATGGATTGCATAAGTTATATGCTAGATCCCCACAAGGAGGAGACTCTAACGATCTTAAAAAAGTAAATGAGTGGCTGGAGAGTGTGTTCTATGACAGACAATCTGCATCTGATGCTTCTGCTACATTTCTTGGGATGTCCCCAGAAAAACTATCTGCATCTATAAGTAGTTTAACAGCTATTACAGCACTTGGATTGAACATTCCGCAGGCAGCTAACCAGTGGTTAATGGATAATACTGTGTCAATACAAGAGGGGATATCTGGGGGATACTTTACGGCTAAAAATCTTGGGAAAGCTAAGATGCATATGGGGACTTTAGGAGGTAATCTTGCTGAAACTGCATCGGGAAAATTAACTAAAGGGAATAAGATTGGGGCGTTTATGGAATTAACTAATGCTTTACAAGAAGGGTCTCAAGCTTTTAATAACTTAACAGGGAGTGCAGCTAAAAAAGCAGCAAGTGTATCAACTTTAACATTTGCTCAGAAGGCTGCAGATATACAGTTGATGGGTCAAAAGGTCCTAGCTATGGCCTTTGAAATGGAGGGGCAGCTGAAAGACAAGGATGGGAATGTGATAAAGAATGAAGATGGGAGTGATGCCAACTTGTACGATGTATTTATACAAGATTCTAAGGGCAGGTGGATCATTGACCCACGGGTAGCTAATTTCAATTTAGCTAAGTTCTCTTTAAGAGTATCGTCTATGTCTAAGACACTCAACCAGTTACGTGGAAGTGTAGACGTAGTAGCTGCACAGAGACGTGCTGGAGCTAGGTTGTTACTTCTTTTTAGAAGTTATTTTGTCCCCGGTTTGAGAAGAAGATTTGGATTTGGGGATGGGGCTCACATAGATGTAGAGAGCGGGGAGCTTACAAATGGGTATTATAATACCATGATAAATGCAATGTCTAATCTCATTCAAACTAGAGATCTTAAAAAGACATTTGGGGATTTATCAGAATCAGAGAAAAAGAATCTGATTCGAGCAGGGGTAGAAATGGCTGTTTCTACTATAGCCTTGATGCTTGCAAACACTATAAAAGGTATGTTCGATGATGACGATGAGAAGAACCCATACTGGGCATCATTCACTGTCTACCAAGCTTTGAGACTGCGTAGTGAACTTGTAGCCTTTAGGAATATTGAAGAGTTTATAAGACTTGCTGAATCTCCTACTGCTACCATTCGCCCAGTTAAAAATGCTTGGGAACTTGCAATATCAGCTAAAAACTTAGGTATGTATAATCTTGGGTGGCCTGTAGATGAAAAAGAGATATATTACCAAAGAAAGTCAGGCCCTTATGAGAAAGGAGATTTGAAAGTAGTGAAAGAGCTAACTGATATACTACCTGGATTCTCAGGGGTATCTAAAACAAACAATCCAGAGAATCTAGCTAAATTCTACGAGAAGTAAAGTAAAAGGGGGACCGAAGTCCCCCTTTCTTTTTTATCTACGGCTCTTACTTAAAGCAACCTGCAATAATAACAGATACCCTATAAGATCTTTTACAGAATCTTCAGTCTTATCTGTAATCCCAGAGTTAGCTATTCTACTGATCTTGTCGTCAATACGTACACATAGTCCCTCAAGAGCACTAGAAGTAGAGAATAATCTCAGAGGATTGAGAGCAGAGTTTCCATAAGCAGAGTTCTTGTCATTAAGCATCTCTACTATTTCATCTGCAATCTGCCTTACTTGTTGCACTGTGGGGTCATTGTAGTTTTTACGAGTGGAGTATGTATACTCCTCAGGACCAGTATGTTGCTGAAACCAAATTCCGTCGCTCATAGTTATTTGTGTTTGATTAAAGATTGGACAAGTTACTATGTAATCCCCAATTTATTTCAGGGATAGATTTGCTAGAGAGTAATTTATTTACTTCTAGAAAGTGATTATTCCCAAAGAATCCTCCTCCCCCATATGCTTCTGCAGCTGGGTGAGCACTCTTTAGGATATTACAGGTAGGAATAAGGTAGCTAAAGCTCTGAGCGTGTTTCCCCCAAAGGATGAATATCACATCATCACATTTCCTTAAACAGATTTCTTTGAGGACATCTGCTGTCCACCATGCCCACATATTTTGGTGGGAACCTGGAGAGTTCTTAGAAACTGTTAAGTATGTATTTAAGAGAAGCACTCCTTGTTGAGCCCATGAATACAAAGAATAATCAAACTTAGATATGTCTATGTCTGGGTATTGAGATTGCAGTTCTTTTACAATGACTCTAAGACTTGGGGGTATCTTTGACTTCTCTTTATCAATCCCAAAACATACTCCTATAGCTTCACCTCTGTGATATGGATCCTGTCCAAGGATTACAACTTTGAGATCTTTAAATTGACAGAGCTCAAAAGCTTTAAATATCTTATCATCAGAGGGGTATACGATAGTTTTGGATTTCTCTACTCGTAATTGAGTTCGTACATGATCAAAAGAAGGGTTAGAGATAAAGGGGGACAATACGTCCCCCCAATCTCCTAGTTGATTTCTAAGTCTCTCGGTCATTACATCTTATCTATAGCAGCTTTTGCGCTTGGGGCATAAAAGCTAAAATCTAATTCCTCTACAGAGCGGTCGATAATGCTATGAAGTTCTGTTTCTTCTCCCAAAGTAATATCTAGCTTGTTTTCAATCTTTTCACGAAGACGAGAGTCTCTGAACAGTATCTGCCCAGTATGCCCATCCATGTCAAAACCATGAAAGTCTAGAATCTTTAGTTTCCACAAATCATCAATCTGCGAATATCTCCCATTTATAAAGTGCTCATAGGATGCTTCTGCTTCTTGAGGGACATTGAAGACAAACAATACATGATAGGGATCTGGATCATATCTATGTTCAAAGGCTCTGAATGAGCATAATGCAGATTCAAACTTTGTAAATAAGATACTCCCAGAAAATCTATACAATAATGCAATGCACTTAGGATGATCAGGAACTGCAATAAATGCATTCATGAACAGATTATCCCAAAGCATTAGTCTACGATTACCCCCAATAAACGGAAAGGCAAATATGCTAGTATTGTTTACATTACAAACTATTATATCATACCCTATTAATCCTTGTTGAGTTATTACTGGTTTGATATAGTTTATTTTGTATGGTATTTTTCCAGCTCTCACTGTATCCCCTACTGTAATTTTATAGTCATTATATTCTAATGATACAATATCTGCATCATTACGATTTTGCATGAACATAGACACAGTTCCAACGACTCGTGCCATTCTAGCGTTCACAACAACTATGGATACGTGAAATAGATCTTTCATTAGTCCCAAAGATTTGTCTGTGAAGATACATCTTCAGAACTAAACTTACGTTCTCGTATTTCTGGGGACCTTGGGAGAAAGTTTATCTTAAAGAACCATTCAATATCTGCATCGGTCTTTAAGAGTTTTACTAGAGCAAATGATTGATAGAATTTACGCACTCCTTCTATTGACCCAAACTTGTCTACATATTGTTTGAGTGCAAAGACTTCAAAGTCTTTAGTGCGTCCTTTTAACCAATTGTCTGCAGTCTTCTCCCCAACTCCTGGAAGTCCAGGTATGTTGTCTGTACTATCTCCCATCAATACTTGTTTCCAAAGAAAACTAGTAGCTTGATCTTCAGTAGTTTCAATAAACTGAGTAGTGCGATAATTGTAGTGCGTCCCTGCACATTGATATAGAACATCTTTATCAGGGGAACATATAACTGGGGTTGCGAGTTTATACTCTACCAAGGAGTTAGAATAATAGCTGACTAGATCATCAGCTTCTAACCCATCAAAGGCTGTAAATCCCCACTCCTGCTTTAGATATTCAACCATAGAAGGGAAAATAATGGGACGGTCTCCCCTTCTTTTACGTTTGGCTTTATACTGATAATCCACGTTGTACCTGAAACATCTCCCTTCTGTTAGAAACCCTACATACCTATTGGTATCGCATTGTTCTAATATATGGGAAAGCCTCTTGGAGAGACCTTCGCAGGCCTCCTCAAGAGAGCTTTTATCCATTTCATAGTACAACAAGGAATCTCCATCTATAAGACAAACATTGTCTAGTTTTCCTTGCTCTATCACTGTGACTTACTTTATTAGGGTATCACAGCGATTTAGTTATCCATATCATCATAACTCCCATCTTCATAATCACCATACTCATCATCTTCTAGTTCGCCTTTGTAATCAGACAGTCTAGAAGTAAGAGCATTCCCTAAATGATTGTTGAGCTCAATGACTACATCCTTTCTCATTTCTTCCCACTCTAGGTCTGTCATAGCAGCATAGGTAGAAGAGTGATAGATGCTTCCATTGACTCCGGCAAGACTTGAATGTACAAAGTACTGCAAACAACGAATAGCTCCTGTCTCGTCGTCAGGAACAGCCCCAACGTGCATTGGATCTACGAATATGTTGTGGATTTCCCCACCATATCCAGAGATATAATACAATCCCCCGATATGTAAACCTGGGACACAAGAACGGTGATCATCTGTGTTTACTTTATCCCAAGACTTTAGGGAGTGTAAACAACCTACTTTGATAAAATGACCTGGGTCAGAGAATCCATTGACTCCTTCGCAAGTAAAAGGATCTCCACTTGAACCCATTACAGCAGGCTCAAAGATTCTATCTTCTACAAACTCAGGTAAACCTTCAGAAGCAATTTGCCCTGTATTTACATCAAAGGTTCTCTTATAGCGGGGTATAGATTCTCCTGATTCAGGATCAAACATATGCATGATCTCTCTAGAAACCTTGTACCCATTTAAGAGACCCTCTTTTGTAATCTTGATCTGATAGATAGTAGCTCGCTTTCTAGCTGCATCTAAACTCAGACCATGATTATCCATAAGGTCAGTCAACAACTCGGGGTGCACATACTTCATATTTACAAAGTTGAAGAATCTATCAGAGAATTCTTTCCCTGTCCCATTCTCCATCTTTGCTTTCAGTACTGGATTACGCAACCAACGCATCCACAGCTTCACCAAGGGCATGAAATCTGCTCCGCTATCCATAGAGTTGTAGATACGATCTACAAGCTCTGTAGGCATTGGAATTTTAGATACCTCTCCCTCATAAGTGAGAAAGAATTGCCCAGTTACATTGTTTACTTTAATGTAAGGGCATTTGGTTTCTGCAATTTTTGCATAATCCTTCACTCTGTTAATCACTGAGAAGAACTTATCAGTGTGAATCTGATACTCTTCTTTTGTGTTAGCATTGTTAGCTAGGTCAGCAATGTAGCTGAGTTCCTGATAGACATTTGCATCATACTCTACCATAAAGGGAGTTTCCCCTACAGAGCCAGAGATGCAGTTGTCAATAACATTGATGTCAATCATTGTCTTTATATTGAGGGATTAGGTTTTCGTGAATAATAGCGACTGCTGAGGGGAGACAACTTGGGATTTCCATATCTAATTTACCCCTCATCTTTAGATATGATTCTAGCTCAGTGAGAAATGCGGAACTGATGTCATTATTTACATGCAATTTTCCTACGAAAGAGTTAATCCCTTCTGCGAAATTACATACAAAGGTACTGATTTCCAGTATATCATCGTAGAAAATGTCAATGTCTTTTATATCCAATTTGAATATCTCCTCACATATCCCTTGCAATTGTTCTTTATAGTCCGGGAGAGATTTATCCAAGAAGTATTTCCTCTTTGCAAACTTAGTTAGATTATCCAATAAGACAGAGTTCCGCACTTCATCGTAGCTAAATTGTGGGCTTTGTTCAAACAAACTAGTAATCACAAAGCATATATCTGTAAATTCTGGGATAATCTTGGAGATATAAACTGATACCCAGTCTCTTACCATAGAAGAGTATTCTCTTGTAAAGTAAAACTTTAGTAAAGGGTGAAGGACCATAGTCCCATCTCCATTGTCTTCCCAGAATAAGTTAGATACGTGCTTTATGTTGGAGTTTGCATGTACAATATTCTCTGTTTTTTCACTGATCTTTATAATCTGAGCTTTATGTTTTATCGAACTTCGCTCTATTAGCTTTAAACCATCAGATTTCTCCAACCTTACAGGAGGTTTATCCCAATAAAATGCTCGAATATACCCATAGGTTCTAGAAGAAGAATAGACAGGATTTATGTTCTCAAGCATTTTATATGCAACATAAAGTTCCTCCTTGTCATCTCGTAATCCATAATATGTAGGAGTAGAAGAAGTAAGGAAATCCTTTTGAATAGGCTGAATCTTATCAAAGACTAGTTCTTTGCTATACCTACTTTGATCTTCTCGTAATGTGAATGCTACAATCTCCCCATTCATCTCCCGCATTTGCTCAGGAGTAAGGATATTTACGAAAGATGCTGTAGCTCCGGTTGGGAGTTTAAAGTCACTGGGGACTACTACATCTTCGTAAGATTTGTAGTACTTAGATAGCTTGATGTAGTTTAGAATCTTATCTTCTAATGCTCTTGTTGCTATGAATGTTTCATTTAATAGCATGAATGGATTAACCCCATTCAGCTTAGAAGTATTCTCTCTTAAGATATAGATAGCTTTCTCCCCAGTTTTAATCTCATTTAGCAAATACCAATCTTTGGTAATATTTCTGTTAGATGGGAGAAAGTATAAGTTATCTAGATTTATGTGATTCCAATAATATACATCACTTACTTTAATTGTACTTAACCCAAAGGGTATAAACACCTTTGTGATAGTATAATAGGGGAGTAGATTAGAGGTTCCTTTATACTCAATAGATTTATCTAGAAAGAATTTAGGTTTGATCTTATCTACATTCAAGAATCTAGATAGCTTTCCTAAGAGTGCAATAGATGTGGTTTCTTCAGTTATCTCTTCAACTCTATTCCCAGAATTTATAGTTACAGAGCACTTCTTTAACCATTCTAAGATGTCTGTCTCATTCCCTAGCTCTGAATTAACTAACTCTGAGATCTCAATATGAGCTTTGTCTATGACATTCTCAACGAATCTCTTTGTGTTGTCATTCCAAATGACTTTCTCACGGCTGGGGGTTACTTCAACACCTTCTTGAATTACAACTTCGTTGTTACTCTCATCTATATATGCTTGACGCATTGGGCATTTTAACCCAACAGCCCCAAACAGTTGTTCCATCTCAAGCTCTCTAAACTGTACATGCCCATAATTAATTCCTGTTGAGGAATCTTCGGATTTTACAATCACGATATGAGGTCTCCCATAGTAAGTCCCTTCAGATACTAAGATGTTCTTAGAGTTATAGATAGGTTCTTTATAGAAGTCAGCTTCAAAATAAGATGTATTATTCTCTCGTCTAATAAAGAACTTAACTCCTTGCACATAAGTTAGTTGATCAGAAACTGCATCTTGAAATGCAGATCTATTATGTCTTTTTACCCCAAAAGATACTCTAGTGAAATTATTCCCTAAGTAGTTTTTGTAGTAAATCGTATTCCCTTCAAGATTCATCTCCCCATCTGCCTCCCATTTAGAGATAGTGAATACAGTCTTGTATGCAAAACATTGAAACTTTACATACTTCCCATTATATGCACTTTCTACTACATAGAAGTCTACTCCTGTAGATAAAGCAACTTTGCTTCCTAGTCCGAATGCTCCAAAGTTCTCAGAGGTATTTCTCTTTGTAGAATATCCAAGCTCAGACATCCCAATAAGACGCTTACCCCCAATCCCAACTCCATAGTCTTCGACTATAAACTCATCACAGAACCCAACTCCTTCATTCTCATGGTATTTGAGAATTACATCAGATTGAGTGTTGTCTAAATACTCTAGATTGTAGTACGATGGGTCAAAGTTAGAGTCCTGATATTGCTCCCCATCTCGTTTAATATAGTAATCCTCTATTGATTTATTCCCTGTTAGAATCTCAATAGCCATCTCTTTTTCTCTCTGTGAATCTAGAGCATTTGTAGTTAGCTCCCTGACACTAGAGGATATAGGGGTAGAGTACTGTGAAGATTGTAAGATGTCAAATACTAATCTTTCTGCCCCTTTATTTATTCGCTTTTCTAACCCCTTTGAGTTAGAAGTTACGTTGCTCCCAATAGTCTTTATGCTCATTGGATAGATTGCTAGGTGTATAAAACAAAAAACCCCAACTTACGTTGAGGTCTTTATTGCTTGAATAAGCTCTATAGTCTTTAGAACCTGATTTTGATTCCTTGGGACATATAGTTTGGGAGGGTTTCCGTCTCTTACTAGTAGCTCTTTGAACATCTTCCACTTCATAGGGAATCGTTCATTAGCGTACCCCTTACATTCGATTACCCACCTCCCATTGGGGTCGACAAAGTCTGGGGTGTATGTAATATCTCTGACTTTATAAGGCTGCTTATCATTGAATCCTGTTTTCCCATTGTCTTCGAATGACTCTTCGGGATAATAGAACCCTTCCATGAGGACAAACTTTTGAGTTTCATACCCAAATTTTAATCCTGCATCTTTGAGTTTACTATAACAGAATGCTTCGAGAAGACTTTTAAACTTAATTCCATCTACTTCTAGCTTCTTTGCATTCCTCACTCTCCCACGGTTGGGACTAGGAGTTCGTACATTTCCGGATCTAAGTCTTTTATTTCTTGAAGCCACTCTTTCTCTAGTTTTTTAGCTGTTTTTCTATCCCCAACATCTAACGAGGTTTTCATTCCAACATTTGCCATCATTTGCACTGTCTTAAACAGAATCTTATCTATCTGTTTTTTAGTTTCTATGTTGGTTTTATATGAGCCTCGCATTGTTGTTGTAAGAATAATTTACCCACTTCTAAGCCTTTATTTTTTATTAAATCAGAAATGTCTTTTGATTCAAAGTGTGAAGGTATACAAATATTTATAAAATCAGGATATTTTTCTATAATTTTTTTAGCCATAGACTGCCCAGGATTTACTTCCGACGTGTAGTCGTTGTCGTAGAGTAAAAAGACTGTATTGTAGCGATCGTGTATCTCCCTGCAAACCTCTTGTCGTGGCATCTGCATCTCTGATTGAAATGCAATGGATGGGATGTTAAGCACATCCAAGCACATGACGTCCTTGAGGGAACTTGTAATAAATATATTTTCCCCAGTTGCAGGAAGTTGACTATACCCTTGTACAGTTTGACTATCAACATTGCTAAACCATTTATGAATAGGATCATACGGTCTATACAATTTAAATCCATTTTCGAATTTGAAGGCATAGGTTAAAGTATCTGCTTTGAATCTTGAATCATTTACCCAGTAATAATCTACGGGAAAGACATCAAATTTATGCAGTATTTTTTTAGAAATATGATATTTGACCCAGAAATCTTTATCTGAGTCATTCCAATTCCTAACTCTAACCTTTATTTCTGATTTCTTGCGTGATAGTTCTCCTCCCACTCTATGACTGAATCTACCAGCCACGACAGAATCATTCCCATTAAAGCTACTAGAAAAATCACTATAAACGATATTGAGAGCCCCAACAAAGTCTGTTCCATACTTATAAGCAACATAGCTAAAGCAATTAAAGGTGTGTTCAAGGTTTCCAAAGTCCTTATAAAGTAATTTTCCGTTCCATTCTACTATGCTAACAGTCGGAGAATTATCTTTTCTAAGTTCGCTTCGAAACTTTGCCCCTAATTTAATAAAATTACTACAATATCTCCTAAAAATATCATACTCAGTTAAATAGCTCAGTATATAGTCAGAGTGTAGTATTACGTTGCTGTCTTTATAGTGTATTCCCATAGCTATATTATGAGATGAGAAAGGGGGGAAAGGGTATGCCCCTAACCCCCCTCCTCATAATTTAACTCTTATAACCAATCGTCCTCAGAGCTTACTGCAGGAGCTAAGCTTTCTGAGGGAGCAATGACCTTTTCTGAGTACCCAGAGAGTCTCAAATCTGCAGGATATGCAGAGTTAAATCCTCCATAGTCAGAGTTCAGCTCTTTTGTAAACAGATCATCACGCTTCGGCTTTAAACGTCCAAAGTGCTTTGTGTAGACCTGCTGATACTTCCCATCTTTTACTCCGAGAAGAACACGGACTTTGTTGTCCTTAAGAACTTCAACGAGCTTTTTGATCTCGGTTACATCACCTTGAACGATTTTGTCAATGGTCTCAAAGTAGCAATCTCCATTAGAAGATACGTTACCCCAAGCTTTTACAAAGTTCAGCAGTGTGTCCTCTCCGCTGTAAGCTTTACGCTCACCTTCAGATTTAAACCACTCATACTTTGAAGACGGAGCTTCGTCACTCCATGTGATTTGTCCACGATTGTTGACCCACATGAACTTTGATCCATCCTTGCTTGCACGAGGAGTATCTTTCATGAGAATCTCAACACGAGTGATGATGTCAGGGGAAGTGTGCTTAACCCAGAAACTCAATTTCTGATACTTCTCCTCATTCAGTTCAAGCGTGTATTCGGGATCACGCTTTGAGTTGACCCCAAGCTCATTAAGCTCTGCAAGAGTAGGATTTATAGCAACTACTTGCATAGCTGCAACTCCGTAAAACAGATTAATCCCTCCTACGACTTCGTCTTCAGAATTATTTGCGGAAATAGCCATTATTATGTGTTTATTTTAGTTTGTTAGTTATTATCAACTACTAAGTATTTCTTAGCTGTTCACTGAGTAAGAGTCCCAAGGAGTGGTATCTTCTTCAGACTCATCTTCAGGGTCTGTATCATCAGACTGAGAATCAGTAATTTGTTGTTCAGTATCATCAATAAGTGTAAACTTGATAGCTTTGCTGCGCTTAACACGCTTTCCTGCGAGCTTTGGGTGCTGAAAGATAAGCTTTGTTTCTTCTACAGAGAGATTGTATTTCTCACGGATAGACTTACGATCCAATCCTGCTTCGAGGTCAGAAAGGATTTGAGATACCGTGATTACTTGCTTCTTAGGCTCCACAACTTGCGGAACATTCTGGATTTGAGCGTCAATCATAACAAAAGGTTTTAAAAGAGTGTTTAGTCAATGAAGATTTTGTCCCAGTCAAACGCTACGGATTGACCTTTTAAGTGATCACAGCGGGAACCAGCATTTTGATCATCTTTTGAATCGAAGGAGACCATTAATTCTTCCTTCTCACGATATACATACCCAATTGCATCAGCATTTGCGCATGTAATGTTTCTGATTTTCCCAGTCAAATCAAGATCCTTGCTTGAGACCTCTTTCCCTTTCTTCTCGATCATCTTGTCTTTCAGATGTCCAACGAGAATAATGTGAGGAGCAAGTTGATTCAACCGATCCAACCACTTCTTGTAAGCAATTCTCAAGTATAAATAACCTGCACCTTGAGGTAATGAGAGTACAGATAAGCCCTTGTTGTCAGAATCAAAGTTCTTTCCCATAGGGGTTTGTCTGTACAACTCTTTGGCTTCTGATTCAGCCCATACCTCAAGTTGTGTGATTGTATCGATAGCTACATATTTATACGGTTTACCCGCTTTCATGATAGCTTTCCCAATCTCACTAAGTTCGTTGAGAGAATTTGCTTTTACTTTTAAGGCACTAACCATATCACTTCCATCTTCGAGATCGATGATTAAACATCCATCAAGCTTAGATAAGATAGTTGTCTTCCCAATCTTTGGGGGACCATAAATAACTATGTTCTTTGGGCTTTTTCTAGCTGCGGGAACAATAGATGTTGGGAGTTCCATAGTTTTTTGTATTTGATTGTTATTTAGCTGGGCGTTCTTCTATCGTAAATGTCGATAGATCTGTTTGAAACGGGATCAAACCTAATAATCCATCACGATTCTTTTCAATGTGGCAAGCCAATAGTCCTATAGGATCTTCCCCACAATAACTATCAGTGATATTATACAAGTCGTATGGGCGTTGAAGCATCATGACTACATGCGCATCTTGCCCGATAGAATCACCTCCGAATAAATCAGTTAATAGAGGCTGATACTGCTGTTTTGCACGAAACTCTTGTTCGATGTTACGGTTAAGCTGTGACAACAATACAGTTATTGTTTGCATTCTCGCTTGTAACCACATACATCCTTTTGATAGAGTGTTTAGTTTCTGCAGTTCAGTATCTTCTCTCCCAATTACTAGTCGTGTGTGGTCAATTAAGTTAATGACAGTCTTAGTTGGGTATTTGAGAAATACTTTCTCATTTACCTTTCGTATTCTATCCATATCCTGTGGGATATTACAGAAGAAGATAGGGTAGTTACGATACTTATCTACTGCCTTTACATAATTATCAAACTTGTTATTATCTAATGTCCCCTCAACTGACATCAACTCAAATGTTTGAAGCTTAGTGTCTTTTGAACCTGCACGAAGAATCTGTTGATCTCCTGGCATTTCAAAGCTCCAATACAAAACAATCAACTCATTTTTATTCTTGTCTAGTAAATCGAAAATCAGCTGATTACTAAATGCTGATTTCCCAACCCCAGGACGACCTGCAATTACATACATCTTTCCTGGTTGTAGCCCTCCCATGAGATTACGATTCAGTCTTCCCCATTTTGTGGGGTAAACTTTACGTTTCCCATTCATAGAATCCTTTACATAAGAGATAGACTTATCTACTGACTTAGAGATATGTACTAGCCCAGTAAATGCATCAAAGTCGTCTTGTGATTCTTTGATTTGGTTGTGATTCTCCTCCATCTAAACTTGCATATTTCTCCCATGTGTGTTGATATATCCACGTATCAAGATTTTGCATGAACTCCATCTGATCACCCTTTCTGCGAATATCAAGTTCTATCTTGAGGCCTTTTATAATCTCAGTATGTTTTGCTAGGCTTTTCCCAACAACTTTCTGATACCTGTTCTTTGCCTTTAGATTTGATTGCGCTTCTGGGTCTTTTGATCTGAGAACTCTGACTCCATTGTTACGAGTAGTAACCTTGATAGGAAAATGGGACAGAAGGTCACTCCACATCTGATCAAAAGAGGTTTCTTGTAAATTCTGAAACCCGTATCTAACCACATGTGATTTTAGACCTTCTGCCCCAAGTTTAATCAAGCCTTTGGTTTGCAGATTATCCTCAGATATACTCAGATTTAAGCTCTCTAATTCTTCATACTCCTGTAGATAAATCAGGTACAAATATACGTACTCATCAGGGGATATACAAAGAGATTTAAGAACCTCAGTAGATATATCTATAGTCATAACCAGACAATATTACTAAGATTTCTAATTGATGATCTTAACCATTTCTCTTCCTGAGACTCTTTGACGTACAGTACGTAAATAGTCCCAGTCTTAGACTTATTAAGACGCAAAAGCCTCCCCACTCGTTGAATCATAGGGAGGGCTTTACTATCTAATCCTGCAATAATCCCAACAGAAGCATCAGGAACATCGAAACCTTGGTTAAGAGCTTTTGTAGAACAGAGAATCTTGTTTTCCCCAGATTTGAATCTCTCAAGGACTCTTTCTCGTTCTTTCTTCCCCTTTGCAGAGTGATAGCTCTCTCCGTTAAGTTGCTCAGCCATAGTATCTGTGAACTCATTGGTTCCTGAAAATACTAAGACCTTATCATCAGGGTGTTTCTGTAACAAAGACTGCGCTGTAACTATCTTGTTAAGAGCATGTTGAACTACATTCTTTCTAGATTTGATAGAGTTGTAGAACATAGCAGCAGCAGCTTTGTCTCCTGGAGCTCCTCCCATTATCCTTTTTGCATTCTCAAATGCATCAAATTGTCCAAGACGATACTTAGCGTGAATGAATATGTTATTTGCTTTAACATACTCTTTACGCTCTTCTTCTTGCAATTCAATAGGGATACAGATAATAGTATAAGGAGACACCAATCCTAAAGACACACACTTATCTAATGATATATGATACCTTACCGGGGCAAGATTAGATAAATATTCTTTGTACTCATCTTCTTCAGGAATAGTAGCAGTCATACACAACAACTTAGTGTATGTATTATTCTCAAAGAACTTACGATAGACAGGGCTTAATCCAAGATGTACCTCATCACAAACTGTGATGTCAAAATGCTCCCCAACTAATTTGTGTGCAGATTGATAGCACATAATAGTTGTTTGAGCTAGAACATTCTCAAATCCCCATTTCTTAAACTCCTCAGCAAACTGAGACTGTAGTTGTACAGTGGGGACTAGGACTAAAGCTCTTTGAGACTCTTGAAGAAGTTTCCCAATAGCTAATACTCCACATCTTGATTTCCCAAATCCAGTTCCTGCAATGATACTCCCAACAAATCCAGCCTTAGCCCAACTATTTAGGGCATTACGCTGCTCTTGATCTTTGATCTGTAATATATCCATTAATTAGTCATCTTTATAATCTTCCCAATCATCAAATTTATTTCCATGTTCAAGCTTGATTTCATTCTCAATCATCTCTTTAAACTTTGCATTTAAGATGGGGAGTATGTCTACTTCAACCATCTTATCTGTAACAGGATCCATTAGATATACTTCTAGAATAGATACATGATCATTCTCTGAAGGATAATCGTTGGTTTCTCTGTACCCAGGGATAAACTCGTATTCAATCTTGAACGAGGTCTCCCAAATCTCTATAAGTAGTGTCACGGTAAATGATTGTTATGTTTTCTTCGACAAGTTTTAATGCCTTAGCGTATTTGGCTTTGAATGGGGGATATGCAGCTTCTAAATCATTAGCTTGTTTGTAGCTATGTAGGATAGTAGCATGATGCCTGTCTCCTAAATGCTTAGAGATTTCTGCAAATGTTACTTTGAGTCTGTCTCTGATAATCTTGATAGCTGCGTGCCTTGCGAGAGATACTTTAGATCTTCGATTCTTGCTGTATATCTGCTCAGGTTCGACTTCAAAAGCCTGTGCTGTACATTTAACGATTCCGTCAATTGTACTAACATCTGGGATGTAATACTTGAGTGCATAGGGTCTGATAAGATTTGGGATTCCTAGGTAAATCCACGGACTGATAGCATTCATGTAAATAAGATTTCTAACTTAGATACACTAGCTTCTTCTTTTCCTTTGCGAGTATTGTAATGATTCGCAAATTCAATAGCTTCTTCGACATTAAATGTCCCAATAACTGCCTCTTTGTTTATTATTACAATCCAGAGTTTTGGGTCTCCAGCCATAGACAAAAAGAATAATCCAAGTTTTCTAAACATTAGCTTTGGTTTTAAAGGTTTCAAAGAACATAAACAAAAACATTGCTGCCCTCACATGGAGCTTCTGAAAGGAGTCGAACCCTCAACCTACTGAGTACAAATCAGTTGCTCTACCAATTGAGCTACAGAAGCAAGAGTAAGTTTTTATAATACCCCCAGAACTTACAAACTGTGCTAACCTACGATTTAGATAGAAGGATTTAACCCATCTATGTCTTCGATTTCTGATCAGGAACTAATGTAGCCGGAGCGGGAATCGAACCCGCACGAACCCTTCGGTTCAACAGATTTTAAGTCTGTCGTGTATACCAGTTTCACCATCCGGCCATGTAACCCCGGTAGGATTCGAACCTACGGCCCACAGCTTAGAAGGCTGTTGCTCTATCCAACTGAGCTACGAGGTCATCTATGGGTATTTAATTCACTGAAATAAAACCCATAAGCCGTATTCTTCTAGTATTTCTCCAAGAG
>Ga0315903_10001555_pt1 | contig 34854 bp, 29 predicted proteins | sample LakEriMetagenome_7_FD_203524 | JGI IMG/M metagenome (GOLD analysis project Ga0315903, IMG submission 203524) | Freshwater fungal communities from buoy surface, Lake Erie, Ohio, United States - Buoy 2 MA119 | ecosystem: Environmental > Aquatic > Freshwater > Lake | place: USA: Lake Erie, Ohio...
AGGGCATCGACTGGGTGGCCAAGGAATTAGTCCACTCTCATACGGCTCCGCTTGGCATGCCAACGAGTGATCAATATGGCCTCAACCAACGCCATGTAATTCCCCTCTTTGTGGATTGCGATCGTCGTTTTGATCAATTTTCCCTGCCAGCGGCAATCAGCTTCCTCTTGGATCTTCAAGCGGAACACATTGACTACGCGAGCTGGCCAAGCATGATCGGTCCCTTGCTAGATAGAATCGCCGTCAAGCTCAGCCTCAAAAAACGCCCCGATCAAGACGAATATCCAAAACCGGATTCAGCCAAGGCGAGAACTCAGCCACTTGCGGATACAGAACTGAGCACAATTCTCGCCTACGACGACTACGAGGGTTGGTATATTGACAATTTTGGCAATGCGGATGCCCGCTATTTAGCCAAGACCTTCAAGTTTCATGGCTTCAATCAAGCAGCAGATTTCATGGAGCTTGTGTCTGCTCACTGCAAAATTCTTGGACATCATCCGGAGTGGCGCAACGTGTTCAACCACGTCACCGTCGCGCTCACAACTTGGGATGCCCGCCGGAAAGTGACGATCTATGATCTCAGCCTGGCTCTTTACATGAACATGGCCGCGAAGTCTATCACCAAGGAATAGACTCATTCGGAACCTGGAAAACACACGCGGCCGCCGAATTGCAACTCACTTAATTTCTTGCAGATAAGGACGATAGGCATATCCCAAACATTCATCTCCATTGGCAAGCAAAACACTTGGGCTGCGAACTCCTACCACGTTCTTGCTATGCCGAGGTCCAACTGTGTCCCAAATCACGGAACCGATCAGCAGGCTGCCATTGGGGACCTGGCAGACGATATCACCATCGGTATCGCGAATATTGAGAGGGGTACCCGTGGGATCCACAACACGAAACCTCCTGCCTTCATGGCGCGCATCCGCAGGCAAGCTCAGGAAGGTGACCATGCCGAAAGAGAGGATCCAGCAGAGTTGAAGGATGGGCCAAGACACCAGCCATCGCCTCAGCAATGGGAGTGGTTGTGCCATCAGGAGAACAGCGCAAATGCCATCACATTGACCTCGAGACGCCCGTCGGGATTCCATTCACTTTGGTCACAAAAATCGCGTAGCCATTTTCAGGGCCAAGGTCAGTAAAAATGGACTTCAACAAACCCAAAGAGAAGCTATCGGCTTTTGCGTCGGCTTCGGTTTGGAAGAGTTGAATCCAGGCATCCGTTGACCCATTGCGAATGCCAAAGGGACAGAGCACATCCCAACCCTTGGGGCCCCTTCCATTCACCAGCACCCAATGACCACCTCCTCCATCGGTGTAGGCTTTGTACTTGACGCCGATGGGCACAGGGATACCACAGTCAAGGGAGGTTTCCACATCTTTGATTGATGCGGACATGGTGAAGTAAGCATCGATTCCAAGCCTGTTTAAAGCACGGATATGAACCGCTGGATTGGTTGTATCCCCGTCCATGAACGTCTGATAAACATCTTCCGGTTCGGCCAGCCCCTTTTCCTGCCGGATCGCGCTGAGCTTGCCCTTGGTGATGTGATCGACCAACATTGTGCAACTTGTCTTGAAACATTCCCGATATCCCCGTCCACCAGTGTTGTCACATTGGGTGTAATGCTTCACGGGAATCGTGAAGTCGGTCACCCCAGGAGGAGGCATCCAGATCCCGAGGGGATTGGGACGGGAAGGGACAGGGGTTGAGAGAGTGGGGCTGAGCTGTGAGGGAGGGGTTCCCTGTTGCGCGGGTGGGGCAGACGGAGTGGAGGGAGCAAGGCGGGGGGGATGATTCTTGAGTTGTTGCTCGTAGCGCTCGCAATCCTCCGGGGATTGGATTTCTTGATGCGCTTGCGCGCAGGCGGCTTTGGGTTCAACGCCGATCCAAATCAACCCCTCCGCCCGGCGTCGCCGACCAAGGCCCACTTCCGCGCTCCCCCCCGGGTTTCGATACATCATCAGCGTCCCGGGAATCGCGCTCCAGTTGCGTTCGCTCAGATTTCTGGTGATGGTGTCGTGATTGGGACCGCCATAAAACTTCGACCCGTTGTTGTAGGCAAAGCTACAGAGTGCGGCCCTCTGCTTATCCGTCATCTCCTCCCAATAAGGAATTTTGTCTTGCAGAATCTTCCAAAACTTATGGTAACAATTAAACGCGTAGATCTCATCTGCTTCGGCCTGAGTAACTTTCTCTCCCAATTGAATTGGCGAGCCATCTTTATAGAACGTACTTCCCCAGCCAATCGTGATCGGGAAGCCATCCGATGAATCTGGATCCGGGTAGGCATCCAAGCGGCAACTCTCGTAATAATGGTTGAGAGCGGCCACCTCCGGCGGGATCAGAGATATGGAGGAGGCCGCGGCTGTGGAGGTAGACACCGTTGTGGCATTCGCTGAACTCGGCTCCGGGGACGCCTGTTGGAGCCGAACCCAGGCCTCGTCTGGGATGAGGAAACGATTGGGATTCAAATACCGCAAGGCTCCCTGCTCCAGAGGTTGCGTCCCCCCTGGGAAGGTGTAAGGACCCGCCAGGCGGATGGTTGCCAGTTGGCTGTTGTCCGTCGCCTGAATCCAGTCGATGCCGATGCGCCCCCCAGCAGGCACGAAGGAATCGGCGGAGGCGGGAGTGGTGTCGGGACTTAGACCGGCATCTTCCTTGGCGGTGATGTAGGGCATCAGAGGATCCCTCCCTGGCGAATGCGTTGGAGAGTGGTTTGTGGCACCGTTGTGGGCCCAGCTTGCACAGTAGGCGAAACACTCGGCTGGGGCTCTTGAGGAACGGAGGGCACAGCTGACGTCACCCCATTTCCATTCTGCGCCAGGGCGTTCTGGAGAGTCGGCCGCTGGACAACGCCTGGCTGAGCGACTTGCTGAACCACGCCAGGCTGCTCGACGGGCTGCTGAACCAGAGGTTGTTGGCCGACGGGTTGCCACGAGACAGGAAGGTCTGAGCCCGTACCGACGAACAGTTCAGCCCATTGGGGTTTGTCTTTGAATTGAGATCTGAGGAAGTCGAGGAAATCATCCGGCTGAATCTTCAGGCTCGCGCTGATCACTCCACGATTTTTATGGACCCACCGTTCCACCGCCTGACTGTTAATTTCCGCGATGACGTCCTCGCGTTTGCCAAGCTTGTACCGGCAGAGCATGCGCTCAAGAGTATAAAACCAGTAATTTTCCCGATCCGCGGGGATCTCATCCCTTAACCGAATGGCTCCACTCAGGTCTTCCTCTCCCTGAAGCCAATGTTGACTGGCCTGAAGGCCTTTCAACTCATTGCCAATGGCCAATTGGTCATGGATGAATCCCTTGTGGGCCAGATAGCGGTGCTTATCGACATCTTTCTCCTTCGTTTTTTGTTCATAGTCGTCCGCGGCGGCAAGAAGTGCATCAAATCCCGCCGTTAGACACTCTTGAAGATTCAATCTAATGTTAATCTCTTGTGGGCTTAATCGGATGTCATGGCTGCTGATCAAATGGGCATTAAAGGCGGTCTGAAGACGTTCGAACACTTTGTTGCGCAGGTTTTTGGGAGCTTTGATCAGGAGCTGCTTGAATGCTTCTTTCTGCGACTCGTTGAGCGGGGGAAAGGACGGGTCAATCAAGGGATTGAGCAAGGACTGGATCTGCGCTTCCAAAGCGTCGACGCTTTTCAGTTGATGGATCAGTCCACTGTTGGCCTGGGCTTGGGCGCGAACCTCTTCCAGTTCACGGCTAATCCTCTTTGCCGCTTCGTCGAACAAGCTAATACCAGCGAAGCCGCCAATCAGTGAGAGCGCCATGATCTTCATCAGCAAACTCGCGACCTTGCCGACATCGCTATAATTCAAAAACAGGGACTCGAAAATATCCCTATCCGCCTGGGGAACCAAGTTGAACACAATGATTCCTCCGCCGATGCCAATCAGCATGTCGCCAAGGAAACCCAGGTCTAGCTTCTGAAATCCAGAGGCTCCGCCCACATCCTGCAAACGCATGAAGTGGGGAATCACGGCGCCACGATTCCGACTCAGACCATAGATCAATCCCCCAAACGCACCGCCGACGATGACACAGAGATAGAGCCAAAACCTCAGCCAAGCGGCGTCAGGGATCAGCTGCTTTTGGCCATCGCCTTGCGACTCGGTGAGCAGACCAGATGGTTGCCTCCCCTGGATCGCCCCACTCGGCATTGGCACCGGAGCCAAAGGGATGGCCTGTGGCGATGGCGTCGCCAGAGGGGGTGACGTGGATAGCCCCGGCGGCGCGGCCTGGGAGCCGAAGGGAACCACGATCAGCAGGACGGCGAGGGCGAGACATGGCAGGAAGAGAGTTCTTGCCCCCCGAAGAAATCGCCGAGAAGGATGCTTACGCGCGTGTGCCAGCCCCTTCATTCGCTTGGCCTTGAGCAGGATGAAATCAAATCGTAGAAACTACAATATATCCCGAATCTTGCCTGCAAAATATCTTCACATCTCCAGGGTCTGGCCTTCCTGATGGGGACAACAACACTCCGCTGCGGAAAGAGTGTTTCTGGCCAAGGCATCGCTCTTCTCGCAAGGCCTTGGCGGCTCCACGATCAACCGCGCGACCCAGCCCAAGCCAAAAAAGCCCCAACCCTGTTGAGGCCTCCGGGGAACTCCGTTCGCCACATCACCCCCGGGCACTGATCCCGAGGCGGTGGACGGCCCGTTCCGGGGGCTCAGCCCCCCACCACTTCCAAATTGATCTCCGCCACCACCTCGGGGTGAAGCTTCACCTGTACCTTGTAAGAGCCCGTGCGGTGGATGTCGGGCACCAAGATGTCACGACGGTCGAGCGTTTTGTTGGTGGCCTTCTCGATGGCCTCGGCCACATCACCATTGGTGACCGTGCCGAACAACACGTCGTCGCCGCCAGTTTGCTTCTTCACCGTGAAGCGGCCGATGGTGTTGAGGGCCGTGCGGAGGGTTTCCGCCTCGGCCTTGAGGGCCGCCTGGCGCTCCGCCTCCTTCGCCCGGCGGTGCTCCACCTGCCGCAGCACCGCCGACGTCACTGGCACCGCCTTGCCGGTGGGCACCAAAAAATTCCGGGCATAGCCCGGAGCCACCTCCACCAGGTCGCCATCCTTGCCCAGGCTCAACACGTCCTCGTTGAGAACGACTTGTACGCGCTTGGCCATGACGGCGACCCTCGAGACGGTTGGAACAGGAACTACTGACCCTACGACAGGGGGATCAGGCCCCCTGGCCGCCAGCCGCCGTGCGGGGCAGCCTCACGTGGGTGGCCAGACCCAGCTTTTGCATCAGCCGGATGTGCAGCCAGGTGAGGTCGATCTGACGCCCGAAGCCGTGGCGCGCGGAATGGGGGAAGGCATGGTGGTTGTTGTGCCAGCCCTCACCGAAGGTGAGCGCGGCCACCCAGGGGTTGTTGCGCGACCGGTCGCCGCTCTCGTGGCTGACCTGGCCCCAGGCGTGGGTGGCGGAATTCACCAGCCAGGTGACGTGGTACACCACCACCAGGCGCAGGGGGATCCCCCACAGCACCAGGGCCCAGCCGCCGGCGCCGCTCACCGTGCCCAGCCAGAAGAGAAACAGCCCGAGCACCACCTGAAGGGGGAGGAACCAATTGTTCAGCCAGCGGTAGTAGGGATCGCGGGCCAAATCCCCCGTGAGCCGAGGCACCGCCTCCAACGCTGGAATCTCCTCGAACATCCAGAGCATGTGGCTCCACCAGAAGCCCTTGTTGCTGTCGTGATGATCGGCGTCCGTATCGGAAAACTTGTGGTGATGGCGGTGCAACCCCACCCAGTCAATCGGTCCGTGCTGGCAGCTCAGGGCGCCGCAGGTGGCGAAGAACCGCTCCAGCCAGAGGGGCACCCGGAAAGCCCGGTGGCAGAGCATGCGGTGGTAGCCAATCGTCACCCCCAGGCAGGCCGTCACCCAATAGAGCACCAGCAGCGTCACCACCGCCTGCCAGCTCCAGAATTGGGGCAGCAGGGCGAACACCGCCAGGCCATGCACCACGGCCATGAAGCCCAAGGTGCCCCAGCGGCGACCCTTGGTGGCGGGCACGAGGGGCTCGCCCCGGCGGGGCTCGTAAAGAGCCCGGGAGCGGGCCTCCGAGCGGGGGCCGCCGGTGATGACGGCCGGCCGACGGGTGTGCTGGGCGGCGGGGACGGGGCGGGCGGGGAGAGACGTGGCGGTCATGCGGGACCGACTCCTGATCATTCGTTTACCATGGTAGCAATACGAATCCTGATCACTTGGGTTTTCGAGACGACCTCGCATCCGGCCGTGTCGCCTTCGCGCACCTGATCAGGCTGTGGCACGCCCGCAATGGCTGGTCGCACCGGGTGCTTCCCGCCCTCGCGGAGGCCCTCGACCTGGGCCGCGTCCACAATTCCCAGCTCTCCATGCTCCGCAACGGCAAGCTCGCCTCCCCCGGGCCCGAGGTGTTCCTCGCCCTTGGAAGCATCAACCGTTGGTTGGCGGATCAGGCTCCAAATGGTCATCTGAATTCTGATCAAGCCCTCGCCGCGCTACGGGGCCACCCCGAGTTGGTGGAGGCCCTCTCCACCTCGGCCCTTCCCGTGGTGGATGGGAATGGCGCCGTGCTGGGCCCTGGCGATCTGCTGGAGGTGTTCGTGGGCGCCAGGGCCGCCCCCGCCTCGTTTGAACTCACCATCCGCGAGGACGAGGCCCCGGGCCTCTGCGAGGCCCTCGCCCAGCTCCTCACGGCTGGCCGCCCCTGGCGCCAGTGCCGCGACCATCTGCTGGCCGCCTACCCCGCCAGCAAACGGGCCCGCCGGGACCGTTTCGCCGAAGTGATGGCCGGCCAACGCGACTTCACCGCCGCCGAGCTCGCCGCTGAGCTGCCCGATCTGCGCCGCACCCTCGCCCTGCTCGGGGTGGCCGGGGAGGACGACCTCAGCCCCGAGCGCTTCCTCGCCCTGCTCCGCGACAAGGCCAGGACCCTTGGAACCCAGCCCAAGGGAGCCCCCCTGGCCAGCGTCAGCGATCTGGCCTCGGCCATCCGCCGGGAACTCGCGGGCTGAGCCCGCCCGGGGGGGAGCACCATGGAGCCAGTGGCACTCCGGCTGTCCATGGCTGTTTCCTCACCCGCTCTGGCCCCCCCCGCCGAGGTGGTGGCCGCCGCCCTGGAGGCCATCCAGCCCCTGGCCCTGCGCCACACCCGGGCGGTGCGCCCCCCTCTGGAGCGGGTGCTCGCCGCCTTCGCCGCCGAACGGGTGGGTAGCCACCATTTCGCCTCGGTGAGCGGCTACGGCCATGGGGATCTGGGCCGCGACACCCTCGATCGGGTCTTCGCCAGGGTGGCCCAAGCCGAGGCCGCCGCGGTGCGCCTCCAATTCGTGAGCGGCACGCACGCCATCGCCGCGGCTCTGTTTGGCGTGCTGCGACCCGGCGATCGGCTGCTGGCCCTCACCGGCGCCCCCTACGACACCCTCGAGGAAGTGATCGGCGTGCGCGGATCGGGGATGGGCTCCCTGCGCGAGTTCGGCATCCACTACGACGTGCTCCCCCTGAACGCCGCGGGGGAGGTGGACGAGGACGGATTGGCCGAGGCCCTCGGCCCACCCACCCGCATGGTGCTTCTCCAGCGCAGTCGTGGATACAGCTGGCGCCCCTCCCTCTCGGTGGCCGCCATCGGGCGCCTCTGCGAGCGCGTCAAGACGCTCCAGCCGGAGTGCGTCTGTTTTGTCGACAACTGCTACGGCGAATTCACCCAGGCCGAGGAGCCCACCGCGGTGGGGGCCGATCTGGTGGCCGGCTCGCTGATCAAGAATCCGGGTGGCACCATCGCCCCCACCGGCGGCTACGTGGCCGGACGGCGCGAACTGGTGGAAATGGCCTGCTGCCGCCTCACCGCCCCCGGCATCGGCAGCGAGGGAGGCACCGGCTTCGACCTCTATCGGCTGCTGTTTCAAGGCCTGTTTCTGGCCCCCCAGATGGTGGCGGAGGCCCTGATCAGCGCCGAGCTGGTGGCCCAGGTGTTTCACAGCCTCGGCTACCCGGTGGATCCCCTGCCGGGGGCTGAACGGAGCGATGTGATCCAGGCCGTGCGCCTGGGCCAGGCCAGCTCCCTTCAACAGGTGTGCCGGGCCTTCCAAGCCTCCTCCCCGGTGGGGAGCTACCTCGATCCGGTGCCCGCCCCCATGCCTGGCTACGCCAGTGAGCTGGTGATGGCCGGGGGCACCTTCATCGATGGGAGCACCAGTGAATTCTCCGCCGACGGGCCCCTGCGGGAGCCCTGGGTGCTCTACGTGCAAGGGGGCTCCCACCATGCCCACGCGGCCATCGCCCTGGAGAGAGCCCTGGCCGCCCTGGCCGCCGCCCCCTGACAAACTGGGAGGCCTTCAGCCTCTTCGCCATGGCGCTCAGCTTTCCTGACGACTGCCGCTATTCCGACAGCCATGAATATGTGCGGGGCGAGGGGGAGCTGGCCCGCCTCGGGATCAGCGCCTTCGCGGTGGATCAGCTGGGCGACATCGTGTTCGTCGAACTGCCGGAGGTGGGCGCCACCCTGAGCCGGGGCCAAAGCTTCGGCAGCGTGGAATCGGTGAAGGCGGTGGAGGATCTGATCTCGCCGATCAGCGGGGTGGTGGAATCCCGCAATGAGGTCGTGCTCGCCAGTCCGGAAGAGTTGCAAAACGACCCCTATGGAGAGGGATGGCTGTTGGTGGTGCGCCCCAGCGCCCCGGCGGAACTGGCGGAGCTCATGGAGGCCGACGCCTATCGCCGCAAGGTGGAGGGCGCCTGAGGGTCCGGCATCCCCAGGAAGCGCCGAGGCGTTCCACTGCCTAGAGTTCCGGCCACTTTTTTTGGCGCCTGTGGCTGCTCCCTTCCTGCTCCGGCACCTCGGTCCCAGCGCCGAAGACACCGAGACGATGCTGGCGGAACTGGGGTTGTCTTCCCTGGAGGAGCTGGCGCGTGAGGTGGTGCCCCCCGGCATCCTGCTCACTCCCGAGGCGGCAGCCGAGGGACTCCCCCAGGCCGTGAGCGAGGCGGAGGCCCTGGCGGAGCTCGCGGAGATCGCCGCGAAAAACAGTGGGCACCGTGCCCTCATCGGCCTCGGGTACCACGGCACAGCCACCCCGGCGCTGATTCAACGGCATGTGCTGGAAAATCCTTGCTGGTACACCGCCTACACCCCCTACCAGGCGGAGATCGCCCAGGGCCGGCTGGAAGCCCTGCTCAATTTCCAAACCCTGGTGAGTGAACTCACTGGGCTTCCCATCGCCAACGCCTCCCTGCTCGATGAGGGCACGGCGGCGGCCGAGGCCATGGCCATGGCCCTCAACGTTTGCCGTCGCCCCGGGGCCCGCCGCTTCCTGGTGGATCAGCAGGTGTTTCCCCAAACCCTGGCGGTGCTTCAAACCCGGGCCGAACCCCTGGGCATCCACTTGGAGACCGTCGACGCGGAGGCCCTGGGACGCCTGGTGGATCCCCCCTTGGCCGAGGATGTCTTTGGACTTCTGATCCAGCTGCCGGGCACGGAGGGGCGGCTCTGGGATCCATCAGCCCTCTTGGCCGCGGCCCGGGACGCCGGCGTGATCTCCACCGTGGCGGTGGATCCCCTCGCCCAGGTGCTTCTGGCGCCGGTGGGCGGCCTGGGAGCCGACATCGCCATCGGCAGCCTGCAACGTTACGGCGTACCGATGGGATTCGGCGGGCCCCACGCGGCCTTCTTCGCCACCCTCGACACCTACAAGCGCCACATCCCGGGCCGGCTGGTGGGGCAATCCCGGGATGCCGAAGGCCATCCCGCCCTGCGCCTGGCCCTGCAAACGCGGGAGCAGCACATCCGCCGCGACAAGGCCACCAGCAACATCTGCACCGCCCAGGTGCTCCTGGCCGTGATGGCGAGCTTCTACGCCGTCCATCACGGGCCCGATGGCCTGCGGGCCATCGCCACCCGGATCCTGCTCTTCCGGCTTTCCCTGGCCAAGGCCCTGGACACCCTGGGCCTGCCCGTGGATGCCGACCCGGCCTTCGACACCCTGGTGGTGCGGACGCCCCAGGCCCAATCCCTGGTGGATCGCGCCGAGGCGGCGGGCTTCAACCTGCGCTGGGGACCCGACGGCCGGGGCTGCGAGGGGGGGCTGGCCATCAGCCTCGATGAGCTCACCACCTCCCAGGAGCTGGAGCGGCTGATCAGCGCCCTGGCCCCTGATGTCCATCAGGCGGCGGCCGCCATCGCCGCCCTCCATCGACGGCTCCTGGAGCTCGAGGACGCCTCCCCGCGCCAGCTGCTCCCTGGGGTGCCCCAGCGCCTGGGCCCCTGGCTGAGCCAGCCCGTGTTTCACGCCTATCGCAGCGAAACGGAATTGCTGCGCTACATCCAGCGGCTGGTGAGCAAAGACTTCTCGTTGGTGCACGGCATGATCCCGCTGGGGAGCTGCACCATGAAGCTCAATGCGGCGGCGGAGCTGCAGCCCGTGAGCTGGCCCGGCTTCAGCCAACTCCATCCCTTCGCCCCGGCCCATCAAACCCGGGGCTACCAGCAACTGGTGGCCAACTTGGAAGCCTGGCTCGGGGCCATCACTGGCTTTGCCGGAGTCTCGCTGCAGCCGAATGCCGGATCCCAGGGAGAATATGCCGGGTTGATGGTGATCCGGGCCTGGCACCACAGCCGGGGGCAGGCCCACCGCAAGGTCTGCCTGATCCCCACCAGCGCCCACGGCACCAATCCGGCCAGCGCCGTCATGGCGGGCATGGAGGTGGTGGCGGTGGCCTGCGATGAGGCCGGCAACATCGACTTGAGGGATCTGGAACGCAAGGCCACGGCCCACGCCAGCCACCTGGCCGCCCTGATGGTCACTTACCCCTCCACCCATGGGGTGTTTGAGACCGAGATCGAGAGGATCTGTGCCCTGGTGCATGCCCATGGCGGCCAGGTCTACCTCGATGGCGCCAACCTCAACGCCCAGGTGGGCCTCTGCAAACCGGGGCTGTATGGGGCGGACGTGTGCCACCTCAACCTGCACAAAACCTTTTGCATCCCCCATGGCGGCGGCGGCCCCGGGGTGGGCCCCATCGGCGTGGCGGCCCATCTGGTGCCGTTCCTGCCCGGCCATCCCCTTGCTCCGTCGGCGGGCGGAGGAGCGGCGGACGGGACCGCCATCGGGCCGGTGTCGGCGGCGCCCTGGGGCAGCGCCGGCATCCTGCCGATCAGTTGGATGTACATCCGCATGATGGGCGGAGAGGGCCTGCGGCAGGCCTCCCTGGTGGCCCTCCTGGCGGCCAACGTGATCGCCGAGCGGCTGGATGCCCATTTCCCCGTTCTCTACAGGGGCGCCAAAGGCCGGGTGGCCCATGAGTGCATCTTGGATTTGCGCCCCCTCAAGCGCTCAGCGGGCCTGGAGGTGGACGACCTGGCCAAACGGTTGATGGATTACGGGTTCCATGCCCCCACGGTGAGCTGGCCGGTGGCCGGAACGGTGATGGTGGAACCCACCGAGAGCGAAAGCCTGGGGGAAATCAACCGGTTCTGCGACGCCATGGTGGCGATCCGCGGGGAGGCGGCGGCCATTGAGGAGGGGCTGGCCGATCCCCTAAACAATCCGCTGAAACAGGCTCCCCACACCCTGCTCACCCTCACCGCCGATCGCTGGGATCGGCCCTACAGCCGCCAGCTTGCGGCCTTCCCCGCAGGCCCCCAACAGGCCAGCGCCAAGATCTGGCCCGCCGTGGCGCGGATCGACAACGCGTTTGGGGATCGCAATTTGGTGTGCACCTGCCCCAGCCTCGCCGAGATGGCAGTTGAGAAAGTGGCCGCCTAGACGGGGGAGACAACTTCCCCGCGGTGGCTCCATGGTGCATCATTGCCGCACATGTTTTCAGCCCCACCCAAATTTCTTGGCTGGGGCCGCAAGCGACCTTTCTTTCCCAGGTCTCCATGGACGGCAACGGCCTGATTCCCTTCGACGAGTCACCCAGCGGCCCCAACGGGAAGGGGAGTGAACGGGTGGAGGGTACCAACGTGGTGCGGGTGCCTTTTGGGGTGCGGCGAGCCCGTCGTCACCGGCCCGTCCGCCCCGACCATTGGGCCACCCTGGTGCTCCCGCTTCAAGCGGGAGGTGGCGGTTTGCCCCCCCTGCCACCTCACGCGGCCTGACCCTCCCTTCGCTTGGGCGCGCTGGATTCGACTCTGGGGCGAGGGAGTCTCCGCTTCAGTCGTTGTCTCGAACCCAAGGGTCATTCTCTCCAGGTTCAGGTCTAACCAAGGCTGATGGGATGTCCATCTCATCGAACCATGTCTTGACCCCAGTCCGTCTCCTCCCTCGGACTCTGAAGCCATTCCGACTCTCTTGGGCTGTTGGCTCCAGGGATTGATCGTTCATCAGACTGACTTGGGAGACCACCCCACCCATCCCCCGTCGGTCTCCCATCCCACGGTCGGGATCGGAATGGCGAAGAGACCTGGGTCTGGATGGCTTCGCTTCAAGCGTCCGCATCCACAGGGCCAGCGACCTAGACGCGATGGCAACGCAATTCGAGGCGGCTAGCACCAAGAAACGCGCCGGAAGAAATCGATCAGATTGCCGCCTCCTGTGCTTCATCAACTTTGTTGTTGATTCCATCATCAGCGTCCCTCCCGCCCATGGGCAGGAATGCAACCAGGGTTGGCCGCTTTTGAGCTGGATTAGCCCTTCTCAAGGAGATCATTTCCTCACATCCGCTTCAAGGTGGGCGGGCAGGCCTGGCGACACGAAATCCCCTCACCAGTGAAGACAGCCCATCGCGAGGCGATGATTGTGCCTCTTCCGACTCTAGATCGACTGGAGCCGTTGGCGAGAGACGATTGCCTGATGACAGAGTTTACCGACGAGAAGACTACATGTTCAGCCCGGCTGATGAACGTGCATGCGTAAATGCGTGTATGCGTTTGATGAACATGGTGTCCTCCCTGATTTTGTCATCACCAATGAAGGATTTGCCCTTTCCAAGGGCGCGGTGCGCACAGCACTGGTGAGCCCTGGCCTGACTGCCTACGCTCCCTCCAAGCCTCTGCCAGGGTTGATAAGAAGGAAAGGAGAGGCCTAAGGCGCCGCCAGATTGCGAAACCGCGTGAACTGTGGCTCAAACAACAGCTTGCAGGTGCCCACCGGACCGTTGCGGTGCTTGGTGATGATCACTTCCGTGATGCCCCGATCAGGCGTTTCCGGGTTGTAATACTCATCTCGATAAATCATCATCACCAAATCGGCATCCTGCTCGATCGAGCCAGATTCCCGCAAATCGCTCAACATCGGTCGTTTGTTGGTGCGGGATTCCACGCCCCGACTGAGCTGGGAGAGGGCCATCACGGGCACGTTGAGTTCGCGGGCCATGCCCTTGAGGCCGCGGGTGATGCGGGAGAGTTCCTGCACCCGATTGTCAGAGCCGCCGCCCTCCATCAGCTGCAGGTAATCAATCACCACCAACCCCAGCTCCTTGCCGGTTTCGGCCATCAGACGGCGGCAGAGGGAGCGCATCTCCAGCACGCCCGCGTTGGGCTTGTCATCGATGTAGAGCGGCAGCCGACTCAGATTGCTGATGCCCTGGCCCAGCAGGGGCCACTCCTCCTGGTGCAGCCGTCCGGTGCGCAACCGCCCGCTCTCGATGCCCACCTCCATCGAGAGCAGGCGGTAGGTGAGCTGTTCCTTGCTCATTTCCAGGCTGAACAGGCACACCGGCAGGTCGTGGAGCTGGGCCACGTTGCGGGCGATGTTGAGCACGATCGAGGTTTTGCCCATGGCCGGCCGGCCCGCCACGATCAGCAGGTCGCTGCGCTGCAATCCCTGGGTCATGGCGTCCAGATCGTAGAAATTCACCGGCAGGCCCGCCAGGGCGGTGCCCAGGGAGCGGGTTTCGATTTCCTCGAAGGTGCGCGTGAGGATCTCGGCGGTGGGCGTCAGACCCTGGCTGGGCTTTTCCTGGCTGATGGCAAAGATCTTCTGCTCCGCCTCATCCAGCACCTGCTCCATCGGCTTGCTCTGGTCAAATCCGAGCTGGATCACCTCATTGCCAGAACGGATCAACCGGCGGCGCAGGTATTTGTCCATCACCAGGCGGGCCACCTGGTCGATGGAGGCGGTGGAGAGGGTGCGATCCACGAGCTCCATCAGCCGGGCCGTGCCGCCCACTTTCTCCAGATGGCCCGTATCGGCCAGCCAGGCCGCCATAGCCGTGAGGTCGGTGGGCCTGCCCTGGCTGTGGAGCATCAGGGCCGTGCGGTAGATGTCGCGATGGGCCCCCAGATAAAAGGCCTCGGGCTGGAGCACGTCCGCCACCCGGCCGATGGCATCGGGGTCCAGCAGGATGCCACCGAGCACCGCCTCCTCGGCCTCCAGGTTTTGGGGTGGCACCGAATCGGGCAGTGATTCGAAGTCGCCGCCCCGCCGCCCCCTGTCCTCCCTGGAGGAGGCGCTCCGGCTCCCGCCTCCCTCTCCAGGGGCCGGGGCTGGGACATCGGCCAGAGGCACACTCACCATCGGGGTTCTCCAGGGGCCGCCAGGGGCGGGAAAGCCAGACCGCACCAACGCCGGAGCGTCCGTGCCGCCGAGGGGGAATCATCATCCCCCCCCTTCTGGCGGATGACCAGGGCTCGTGCTCCAGGCCGTGGCGGGCGATACTGAAACAACATGGCGGGGCGCGGCGCGACACGGTGCAAGTCCAATCCTTCTGCTTCTGGGGACTCACCTTCTTCGTCATCATCTTGGCCCGATACTTTCTGGTGGCTGGCCTCTCCTATTGGTGGCTGTACCTAAGGGGCCGCTCCAGGCGGGCTCTTGATCCCAAGTCGAAGGCGCCTCGGGCGCCCTCCAAGGTCTCGATCCGTCAAGACATCCAGCTCTCGGTGCGTTCCTCCGCTGTCTTCGCGGTGGCGACGGCGGCCCTGCTCACGCTCCAAGACCTTGGGCTGACGCGCCTATACAGCGATCCGGAACGGTTCGGCCTGTGGTACCTGGGGGCGAGCTACCTGCTGGTGCTGATCCTGCAGGACAGCTTCTTTTACGCCACCCACCGCCTCTGTCACCACCCCGCCCTCTTCTCCTGGACCCACCGGGGCCATCACCGCTCAGGCCAGCCCACCCCGTGGACGTCCTTCGCGTTCGATCTGCCTGAGGCCGTGCTCCAGGCCCTCTTCCTGGTGCTGATTGTGGTGAGCGTGCCCCTCCACCTGATCACCTTGCTGGCGGTTCTGACCACGATGACGATCTGGGCGATCGTGACCCATCTGGGGCTCACCCATTTGCCGGAGTGCTTTCCCCACCATTGGCTGGGCCGCTGGCTGATCGGCCCGGCCCACCATGGCCTCCACCATCGCCACATCGATCGCCACTTCGGGCTCTACTTCACCTTTTGGGACTGGGTTCTGGCGACCCAAGATCCGATGTACGACGAGACCTTGCGTAGGGCCATGGATTGAGGAGCCCCCAGGGCGCCCGCGAGAGGCCCCCGGCTCTGGCTAGGGGCGGGCCTCCAGGCTGTCGGCCAGGGGGATGGCCTCCCGCCGCAACCGCTCCAGCAGCCGCAAGCGCAGTTCCCGCCCCGCTGGCCCCTGGGCCCCGGCCTCGGTGACCAGCACCACCTCCACCGTGAGCCCCGCGGGCCCCTCCGCCGTGAAGCCAAGCAGCTCCGGGGGCCGGGGCAGGGAGGGGCCCCAAGCGGGATCGTTCGCGAAGGCCTCCAACTCGGAGCGGATGACCGCGAGGGTCTGGCGCAAGTCCCCGCCGCGATGGGACAGGGTGAGATCCAGCACCACCCCGGAATGGAACTTGGTGTGGTTCACCACCTCAAGGCAACCGCTATTGGGGAAGGTGGCCGTTCGCTGATCCACACAGCGCAGCTCCGTCCTGAGCAAGCCCAGGTCACTCACCTCCCCGCGAAGGCCGCGGATCTCCACGCTGTCGCCGATGGCGAAGTGATCAGAGAAAAGGATGTTCAGACCCGCGACGAGATCCCGCAGCAGCCCTTGAAAGACGATCACCAGCCCCCCCAACAGGGCCCCCCCGGCCAGCACCATGTGGTCGGACACCTCTCGCGCCCCAGGCAGGTCGGTGAGGATCCACAGGGCGGCAAGCAGCAGGCTGGAGAGATCCACCAGGCGGCGGAGCACCTGCTTGAGGCTCTGGTAGCGCCGCCGTCGGCGGTTGGCCCTGGCGCTGGGGAGGCCCACATGGCTCACCCACTGCCGCAGCCAGAGCCCCAGCACGGCCTGGGCCATCAAGCCCAGGATCCACACGATGAGCAGCTTGACGGCAATCCCCCAGGGTTGGAGGAGCAGATCCAGGGCCGTCGGCACCCGACCCGGCACCGCGATGACCGCCACCCCGGCCATGGTGAGCAGCAGGGCGGACAGGGCCATGAGCAGGCCAAAACTGAGCCCGTGCAACCCCTGAATGGCGAGGCTCTGGCGCCAGTCCAACCCGGCGATGCCGAAGCGGTCGTCCAACCGGAGCGCCGACTTGCGGGTGGATTGCCACAGCCAGAGGAGCAGGGCCAGCAGGGCCAGCAAGACGGCCTCCACCAGCACCACATAGCCCCAACGGGCCAACAGCGCCTCAGGCGTCATGAGCTGGCGCGCCAACCGCAGGTGCCGCTCCAGGAGTCCCCGCCACCGGTCCGCCAGAGCCCGGTTGTCGAGGCCGTTGAGGCGGGCGTCCTCCGGGGTGACCGTCAGCAGGGGAAGGGGCTGGGGCCGCCCGGCCACCCTCGCCTCCAGGCGGTGGAGGCCGTCCTCCCCGCGCGCCACCTCCACCGAGAGGTCCTCCGGGCGGCCGAGCAAGGTGGCGTTGGCCAATCCGCAGGCGTCCTCACCGGGGCTCTGGGCCAGGAAGCGATGCACCACCGCCTCGGCGATCGCTTCCCCTCCACCGCAGAGGTTCCTGCCTCGGTACAGCATCTCCAGATTGCCCTCAATCACCCGGGCGCGGGTGGTGGCGTCGGGGCCATCCCCCTCCCGACCGAGCACGGGAGCGGCGACGGTGATCACCGGCACCCCGAGGATCCTCACCTTGCCCAGCTGATAGGCGCCCTGGCTGGCCAAGGGCTCCGGGGAGGATGGGGAGGGAGCCTCAGCCATGGGGGTGGGGCGATCGGTCGCCAGGCCCCACCCGTGCACCAGGAGCACCGCGACCCCCAGGATCAGGGCGACCAGGCCCCGCTCCAGACCCCATCGCCTCCGACGTCTCACGGTTGGTCTTGACACGGCCCTCACCGTACGCAGCGGATCTCCCCCGGGCGCCTAGCCTCAGCCCATGGCTTCCGTGTTTCCCTCCGCCGCTCCGGCCCCCACCGAAACCTTCGAGCTGATCATCGTCGGGGGGGGACACGCCGGCTGCGAAGCGGCCCTGGCGGCCGCCCGGCTTGGGATCGACACGGCCCTTTTCACCCTCAACCTGGATCGCATCGCCTGGCAGCCCTGCAACCCGGCCGTGGGCGGGCCGGCCAAAAGCCAGCTGGTGCATGAGGTGGATGCCCTCGGGGGGGTGATCGGTCGGCTGGCCGACGCCACCGCCCTGCAGAAACGGGTGCTCAACGCCAGCCGCGGACCGGCGGTGTGGGCCCTCCGCGCCCAAACCGACAAACGGGTCTACGCCCGCCAGATGCTGCGGCTGCTGCGACACACCCCCAACCTGGCCCTGCGGGAGGCGATGGTGACGGGCCTGGTGGTGGAGGGCGAGGCCGATGGGGGCGGCCCCCGCTGGGAGCCCTCCCTGGGGCCGGCGGCGCGCGTCACGGGGGTGCGCACCTACTTCGGCGGCGTTTACGCGGCGCGGGCGGTGGTGCTCACCACCGGCACCTTTTTGGGGGGCCGCATCTGGGTGGGCCATCAGTCGATGTCCGCGGGGCGGGCCGGCGAGCAGGCGGCGGAGGGGCTCACCGAGGCGCTCCAGGCCCTTGGCTTCGCCACCGACCGCCTGAAAACGGGCACTCCAGCCCGGATCGACCGCCGCAGCGTGGCGCTGGATCAGCTGGAGGAGCAGCCCAGCGACGCCCACGACCGGTTCTTCTCCTTCGACCCCACCGCCTGGGTGAGCGGGGAGCCCATGAGCTGCCACCTCACCCGCACCACCGCCGCCACCCACCAGCTGATTCGCGACCACCTCCACCTCACGCCGATCTACGGCGGGGTGATCGACAGCAAGGGGCCTCGCTACTGCCCCTCGATCGAAGACAAGATCGTGCGCTTCGCCGAAAAGGAAAGCCACCAGATCTTCCTGGAGCCCGAGGGGCGTGACACCCCAGAGCTCTATGTGCAGGGCTTTTCCACCGGCCTGCCGGAGGGGTTGCAGCTGGAGCTGCTGCGCACCCTGCCGGGCCTGGAGCGCTGCGTGATGCTGCGACCCGCCTACGCCGTGGATTACGACGTGCTGCCGGCCACCCAGCTGTTGCCCACCTTGGAGACCAAGCGGGTGGCTGGGCTCTTCAGCGCCGGCCAGCTCAACGGCACCACGGGCTATGAGGAAGCCGCGGCCCAGGGGCTGGTGGCGGGATTGAACGCGGCTCGACGGATCCGGGGTCAGGAGCCGGTGGTGTTTCCCAGGGAGGGCAGCTACATCGGCACCCTGATCGATGACTTGGTGAGCAAGGATCTCAAGGAGCCCTACCGGGTGCTCACCAGCCGCAGCGAATACCGGCTGGTGTTGCGCGGCGACAACGCCGACAGGCGCCTGACCCCCCTGGGGAGGGAGCTGGGCCTGATCGACGAGCGGCGCTGGCGGATCCACACCGCCAAAGAGGAGGCGATCACCGCGGAGACGCGGCGGTTGGAGACAGTGCGGCTGAAAGCCAGCGATCCGGTGGCCGCCGCGGTGGAGCGGGAAACGGGGGCCACCATCAAGGGCTCCCTCACCCTGGCGGAGCTGCTGCGGCGCCCGGGATTTCACAGCGCGGATCTGGTGCGCCATGGCTTGGCCGATCCGGCCCTGCCCCGAGAGGTGCGGGAAGCCGCGGAGATCGATCTCAAATACAGCGGCTACCTGGCCCGTCAGCGGCAACAGATCACGCAAATTCAACGCCAGACCAACCGCCCCCTGCCCCCTGGCATCGACTACGCCACCCTGACCACCCTCTCGGCGGAGGCGCGGGAGAAGCTGGCGGCGGTGCGGCCCCAAACCCTCGGGCAGGCGGGCCGGGTGCCGGGGGTCAGTCCGGCCGATCTGACAGCCCTGCTGCTCTGGCTGGAGTTGGAGCGCCGGAGGGCCGGCGGGGAGGCGTCCGGGGGGGAGCGGCAGCCGAAAAATCCCGGTAAAGTTCCTGCACCGTCTTCTGAAGAGTCCTTTGCGCCAGTCGCGCCCGCCGAAGGGGTTGCCCACCTCCCGCGCCTACTGGGAGCTGAAGGCGGAGCAGATGATGAATCGGGTCTTCGCGCCGGAGGCCCCCATCGATCTCGACCCCATCGCTGAGGGCTCCCCCCACCAGCGGCCGCCCCAACCTCCCGCCCCGCCGATGGCCGCCCTGGGGTCCAAGCGGCTTTCCATGGGTCCGGCAGGCGCGGACGGCGGGGCCAGGCGCCCCCCCGCGCGCCCCATCCCCACCCTGGCGGTGGTGCTGGTGGCGTTGCTCGGGGGAATGGGCTTGGCTGGGGCCATCAGCACCCTGCTGCTGGTGCGTCAATGGGCGGGCTTGCAGAGCGCCTTGAGCCAGGAGCGCAATCTGTTGCTGGTGGAGCGGCTGCGGGCCCTGGGCCCCGCCAGCGGCGTCGCCACCACCCCGCTGGCGACGGACACCCCTCCCCCCCCGCTGCTGGATCCCATTCAACCCGCCAACCCATCCGCCCTGACGGAGGGTCTTCCCCAGCCGCGCCCTGGCGAGCCCTGGATGGACCGACTCACCGAGGTGCCAGCCCCCCGGGTGGGCTTGCCTCCGTTGCGGGTGCCCGTGAGCCCGGTGCTGAAGGCCACCGCTCCGCCCCCCGCTTCCACCCCGGTCCCGCGCTCCCCGGCTCGGGCGGGCCAATCGGAGGCGTCGACGGGCAAGACACCCAGCGGCTCCCTCCCCCAGCTGGTGGGCCTGGTGGGCGCCCCGGGTCGGGCGGGCTCAGCCATCTTCCAGGTGGGGGACACCTCCACCAACGTGAACGTGGGCGAGGCGATCGGGAGCAGCGGTTGGAGGCTGCGGGCGGCTGACGCGGAAAGCGCCCTCATTGAACGGGGCACCGAGGTGCGACGCATCGCGATCGTGGCTGGCGGCTGACCCCATGCCCCCGCCGCTCGTCCACCCCCCCGCCGGCACGGGAGTTCCGCCAGGGCTCCTTCCCTCCCCCCGGCCGCTCTGGCAAGCCCCCCTGGCGGAGGTGGCCGACGGCCGCGCCGGCGCCAACCTGACTGGGGCCTGGAAGTTGCTGCTCCTCGGGGATGGGAGCCCCACGCGCCATCTGCGGCTGCTCACCGGCGCTCCCCTCAGCGTGGAGCTGATCGCCATGGAGCCGGAGGGATCGTTGAGCACTGGGCTGCCCACGGAAGTGGAGGAGCTCGCCCCCCCCCTGCTGCGACGGCAAGTGTGGCTGAATTGCGGGGGGGAGAGCCTGGGTTGGGCCGAGAGCTGGTGGAATCAGGAGCAGGCGTCGGCCTGCCTCCGCGACCGCCACCAGCCGATCTGGAGCAGCCTCACGGCAGGGCGGGCTGAACTGTTCCGGGAAGTGGATGGGTTGGCTCTGGTGGAGGCGGATTGGCTGGAGGCACGCTTCCAACGCCCCGGGCCCTACTGGAGCCGCCACTACCGTTTTTTCCGAGAGGGGAGGGAGCTGACCGTCATCCGGGAGGTGTTCTCTCCAGCCCTGGAACGCTGGCTTGGACCCGCCACCCTCCAGGCGCCAATTCTAAAAACATTCGAAAATTGATGACATCCCACAACAAATCGAAGTTGACGAATTGACGTTTTTGGTGTCGCGGCAAGCATGTAGACACCTTCCTCGTTGTTTGAATCCGCCATGGCTCCACGCCCCACCCCGAAGTGGCTGACCCTCACGGAGCTCGGCCGCGTGTATGGCATCTCCGCCGTGCACACCGGCAAAGTGCTCCAAGCCGCGGGCCTGCGTCAGCTGGATGGCCGACCCAGCCCAGAGGCTCTGCGCACAGGGCTGGCCCACCGCCGCCACAGCGGCCCCTCAGGACAAACCCTCTGGAATCGCCAAGGCTGCGGCCCCCACCTGGAAAAGCAGGGCCTTCAGCCCCGTCGGCAGCGCCAGCTCGTGGATCTCTGGGCCGACTTGCTCAGCGCCCTCCAACAGGGATCCGCCGCGGTGGCGATCTCCCTTGAGGACATGGCCGAGGACATCCCCGCCGATCTGGTGGCGCCCGTGAACCGCAAGCTTCGGGAGCGGGGCTGCGGCTTTCAGGTGCACACAAGCCTCACGCGGATGTCCCATGGGCCTGCTGGCTTGCCTTCTCCAGCATCTGGCGCAGGCGGTCCTCGTCGGCGTGGCTGAGGTTGGTGCGGAGCAGGCGGGCGTTGGGAGCGTGGGCCTGTAAGCGCTCGATCACCCGATCCGGCGCGGATTCCCGCAGCAGCACGCACAGGGCGGCAGTGCCGGTGGAGAGGCTGTCGCCCACCTCCCTGAGAAAGCCATCATTGATGCCCAAATCGGCCAGGGCACCGGAGGCCGCTCCCACCCCGGCCCCCACCGCCGCACCCAGCAGGGGATTCAGGAACAACAGACCCACCAGAACCCCCCAGAACCCGCCGCTGGCGGCGCCAGCGGCGGTGAGGTTAATGGCTTGATGGAGGTGCACATGGCCCTGGGAGTCGCGCTCCACCACCACCGCGTCCTCTAGGGACAGCAGTTGCTCCTTTTGGATGTCCACCAGGGTGCGTCGCACCTCCTCGGCTTCGCTGACGGTTGGAAAGCCCACAACGACAAGGCTGCTCATGGCGGAGGCAAAAACGATCGCGACGCGCTCGAATGTAGGCCGCGCCGGAGTGCTCCTGAGGGAGAGCCGACTAGCGCCGCCGGGTGGAGCGGGGCAGGGGGCGACCAGGCGCCGGAGCGGGGGGCGGATCAGCCAGGGGGTTGGCGGGTCGTGGCGCGGGGGGCTCTTCCCGCCGCCAGCGGGGCACGCTGAACACCTCCTCTTCCGGCCAGTCCCTGTCTGGCCGAGAGATTCCGGAGCCGGGGGCTGGGGCGGAGGCAGGGGCAGCGGCTGGGGCCCGGCGCCGTGAAATCGCCTCCAGGGGGGGACGGGAGCGCCGCGGCGGGGAGGGTTCGGGGTCTGGGTCCTCCGCTGGAGCGCGGGGGGCCTCCTGCCAGGGTTCCCGCCAATCGTCGCGGTCGTCGAGCAACCAGTCCAGCCGGCCTTCCACCCAGCGGCCCAACCCATCGAACCCCCCGCGGCCACCCGCCCCGGGGCGCTCCGCTGAACGGGCCGGGGGCCGCGTTCCCGGGCGGGCGCCAGAGACGCCATCCACCAGGTCGCGGCCGCGGCTCACCCAGCCTTCCAGTCGCTCCTCCAACCCTTTCCTGCCGGGGCGGAGATCGGCGCGGGAGTCGCGCCATCGCTCCCGGGCGGGCCCCCGCTCCGAGGAGGAGGATTCGTCCACTTCATCCCAATCCATGGGTCAACCTTAGCGAGAGCGGTGGCGGAGCCAGCGCTCTCGAGCCAAACCCAGCAGGGCGATCGACAACCCTCCCCACTCCAGGCTCCAAAGAAACACGCCCATGGGGATCCCTCGCTCGCGGGAGGCTAGGGCGTGAGCGGCTCAAACACGAGCAGGCAGGAGGCGTCCCAACGGCCCCCATGCCACTGGTCGCAACACGGGCGGCAAGCCAGGCCCTGGCGGCGCCGGCGGTAGGGGGAGCTGAGCCCACAGCGGGGGCAGCGCGCGAGCCAGCGGGCGGGCCGCACCGGCACCGGATAGCGATGGCGAACGCTCACCTCGAAGCCAGGCTGGCGGGCGTTGATCAGGGCCATCCGCTCCAGGAAGCGGGGCCCATGGGCCTCCCGCGCCTCCAGCACCCTGTCGACCCAGGCGTGGATCATCTCGTGGCAGAGCGTGCTCAAGGTGGCCACGCGGGGCAGGGGCTCCAGGAGGGGGCGAGAGAGCAGGATCTCGGAGTGGGTGGGACCCTCCGCGGATCGCCAGCGGCGATAGAGACCGGCGGTGCGGGTGAGTCGGCCGTCGCTCCAGCGCAGCGCCACCAAGGGCCGATCGTGCCGCACGAGGCTGCCCTCAAAATGCTCGCGGTTGAGTTGATGAAACAGGGGCAGGAGCGGTTCGAGGGGCAACGGCCTGCGACCGGGCACCGTCCCGGCGAGAGGGCGAGCCCAGTCTGCCGGGATTCGCGCGGGCCGGAGCGTCTTCGGGCAGACTCAGGCCGCTGTTCATCGCGCGCGCATCCATGGACTGGGGACTGGCCCGGGAGATCGGCGGCAAGGCCCTGCTGGTCGGCGCCGGGGCTCTGCTGATCTTTTGGACGATCTCAGCGGTGCGCCTGGTGCTGAGCGCCCGGGGCATCAATCCACTGATCAAGCAGTTTTTCACCCAGGTGGCTTCCGGCCAGGTGGATGGGGCCTACCTCCTCACCACCAAGAACTACCGCTCCCACGTGAACCGGCAGCAGTTCATCCGCTTCCTGGCGGGTCTCCAGCTGAACAAGTACCGCAACCTGCGTTCCGGACGACCCCGCCTGCAAGACGACCAGGTGATCCTCACGGTGAAGCTGAAGTCGGAGGACAAGGAGGAACTCCCCCTGGATTTCACGTTCGTGAAAGTGGATGACGCCTGGCGGGTGGACCGCATTCAAAAAGTGGCGGCCAGCTGACGTCCGCCGTGCCGCCCACCCCCGCCGAGCGTCAGCGCGCCGAGGAACTCCGCCATCTGCTCAACCGGGCCGCCCACGCCTATTACGTGCTGGACGCCCCGCTCATGGAGGATCCGGTGTACGACCGGCTCTACCGGGAGCTGGTGGAGCTGGAGCGGGCCCATCCAACGCTGCGATCTGACGACAGTCCCACTCATCGGGTGGGCGGGCCGCCGGCGGAGAGTTTTCCCACGGTGGAGCACCGCATCCCCCTGTTCAGCCTCGACAACGCCTTCTCAATCGAGGAGCTGGAAAAGTGGTACGCCCGCCTGCTGCGGGAGCTGGATCGCTTGCCCCCCGCGGGGGCGCCCCTGCCCGCCCTGGCCCTGGTGGGGGAGCTGAAGATCGACGGCAGCGCCTTGGCCTTGAGCTACGAGCACGGGATGTTGACCCGGGCCGCCACCCGGGGCGACGGGGAGCGGGGGGAGGAGATCACCGCCAATGTGCGCACCATCCAAAGTGTGCCCCTCCGCCTGGATCTGGAGGCGCCACCGGCCTGGTTGGAGGTGCGCGGTGAGGCCCTGATCAGCGCCAGCGCCTTCCAGGCGATCAACGCTGAGCGCCAGGAGCGGGGGGAGCCCCTCTTCGCCAACCCCCGCAATGCCTGCGCCGGCACCCTGCGGCAGCTGGATCCCAAGGTGGTGGCCGCCCGCGGGCTCGACTTCTTCGCCTACACGCTCCACCTGCCCCAGGAGGAGCCTGGATCGCCAAAAAGCCAGTGGGAGGCCCTGGAGTGGATGCGGCGGGCGGGGTTTCGGGTGAATCCCCACTGTGTTCGCTGTCCCGATCTGGCCGCCGTGGAGGCGTTTGTTCGCGAATGGGAGACCGGCCGCCAGCGCTTGGATTACGCCACCGACGGCGTGGTGGTGAAACTCGACGATCTGCGGCTCCAGGCGGATGCGGGCTTCACCCAAAGGGCGCCCCGCTGGGCGGTGGCCCTGAAATACGCCGCGGAGGAGGCGCCCAGCAAGCTGCTGCGGGTGGTGGCCCAGGTGGGCCGCACCGGCAAGGTGACCCCGGTGGCGGAATTCGACCCCGTGCCTCTGGCCGGTACCACAGTGAGCCGGGCCACCCTGCACAACGCCGACCGCTTGGCGGAGCTCGATCTGCACCTGGGCGACACCATCGTGGTGCGCAAGGCCGGTGAGATCATCCCTGAGGTGGTGCGAGTGCTTCCGGAGCTCAGGCCCGGGGGAGCTCCCCCGGCAGCGTTGCCGCGGCTGTGTCCGGAATGTGGCTCGGATCTGGTGCGGGAGGAGGGGGAGGCGGCCACCCGCTGCGTCAACAGCAGCTGCCCGGCGATCTTGCGGGCCTCCCTGCGCCATTGGGTGAGCAAAGGGGCCATGGATGTGGAGGGCCTGGGCGGGAAGCTCATCAGCCAGCTGGTGGACAGGGGCCTGGTGCGCTCCATCGCCGATCTCTACCGCCTGGACGGGGCCCTACTGGCCAGCCTGGAGCGGATGGGGGAAAAATCCGCCACCAATCTGCTGGCGGCCCTCGACGGATCCAAAACCCAGCCTTGGCACCGGCAGCTCTATGGGCTGGGCATCCATCATGTGGGGGAGGTGAGCGCCAAGGCCCTCGGGCGCGCCTTCCCGACCGTGGAGGTCTTGCGCGCGGCCGCGCGACAAGACCCCGAGCGCGTCACGGCGGTGTTTGGAGTGGGACAGGAAATCGCCCAGTCGCTCGGGCAGTGGTTTGCCACCCCGGCCAACCAGGAGCTGCTCGGGGAGCTGGCGGCACTGGGCTTCTCGCTCGGTGTCGGGCCAGGGGAGCCCGCTCCGCGAGGGCAGGGCCCCGACGGGACGGTCGCCGCTCCCCTGGCGGGCCAGACCTTTGTGCTCACCGGCACCCTGCCCACCCTCAGCCGGCGTCAGGCCCAGGAGCTGATTGAGGCCGCCGGCGGCAAGGTCAGCGGGGCGGTGAGCCGCAAAACCACCTACGTGGTGGCCGGGGACGACGCGGGCGGCAAGTTGAGCAAGGCCGAGACTTTGGGGGTGGCGGTGCTGGATGAGGAGGGCTTGCGGGAGCTGCTGGGGGGGGATTGAACGCCCGATCCGCCCACAATGGCCTGCCAAACGCCCGATTCTCGGCTAATTTCTGACGGCTTCCTTCTTCTCACCGGGCTCCGCAGCTCTCGATCCGTCCGCGCCAGTCCCCGTGCCCTCAGAGCCCGTCTCCCCCCACACCGCCAGCCCCGATCCCAACCCGCTGGAGCCCCTCTCAGCGGAAAGCATCACGCTCAGCACAGCCCTCCCCCTCTCCTCTGGCTTCGGCGGCGCCATCGTCTCCACCCACGCTCCACCCCCCGAGGCGGACCGCCTGAAGGTTTCGGCGCCCAGCCCCTCGGACTCCGCGGACGATCTCCTCCTCCATCTCCCCGATCCGCTGTGGGCCCCGCTGGCCCGCCACCAGCTTCTGATCCCCCTGCTGCGCCAGGCCGTGGTGTCCCGGGCCGTGGCTGAAGTCAGCCTGACGGCGGAGGAGCGGGAGCAGGCCCAACAGGCCTGGATGCAGCAGAAGGGCATCCAATCCGCCGAGCAGTTGCGGAGCTTTCTCGATCAAAACGGCATGAGCGAGGCCGACGCCCTCTGGCAGTCGGAACTCCCCCAGCGCATCAACCATCACTGCCACACCCACTTTCTGCACCGCGCCGAGCAGCGCTTTCTGGGCCGCAAACAACAGCTCGACATGGTGATCTACAGCCTGCTGCGGGTGAGTGGCGAAGCCCTGGCCAATGAGCTGTATCTGCGCATCGCCGAAGGCGAATCCGATTTCGCCGAGCTGGCCGCCACCTACGCGGAGGGTCCCGAACAGGCCACCCGGGGGGTGGTGGGCCCCGTGCCCCTGGTCCAGGCCCATCCCATCCTGGCCAACGTGCTACGCACCAGCCAGCCCGGCGAACTGCGGCCACCCTTGGCCATCGACCGCTGGTGGCTGGTGGTGCGGCTGGAATCCCTGAAACCCGCCAGTTTTGATGACGCCATGCAAACCCGCATGACGCATGAACTCTTTGAGGAGTGGGTGGAAGAGGAGGTGAAACAGCTGGTCAACAAACACAAGCAGGCGTCTCCCCCTTGAACTCCATGGTGTCCACGTCCACCGATCAGCGGCTGGCCTGGCAGGGCCTTACCCCCTTCTCCCTCCTCTCCAACGGGGCCAGGGATCGCCTGGAGGCGTCCAGCCAACTGACGCGGTTTGAGGAAGGCCAAGCCATGAGCACCGATGGGGCCATCGGCGCCCAGATTTTGGTGGTGCTGGAGGGAGAGGCCCGACTGTTGGGGCAGCGGGGCGGTCGGCCCTTCACCCTGCGAAAGCTCGGCCCCGGAGAGATCGTGGGCTTGGCGTCGCTGCTGCGGGCCGCCCCTTGCGAACGGGTGAGCGCGGCCACCCCCGTGGTGGCGCTCTCCATCCCCGACGCGGTGATCCTGGAGCTGCTGCGACAAGAAACGCCCTTCCGCGACTGGTGCGGGAGCCATCTCTGGCTGGCGGAACTCCATGGCCTGCTGGGGGCCCTGGAGGATCAAAACGCCACGGCCCAACTCTTCGAGCCCAACCGTTGGCGCCAACGGTTGGACCAGCTGGCCGAGCGAGCCCGGCTGCTGGCCCCGGATCGGGAGCCGTGGACCCAACTGGGGGCGGGGGAGGTGGTGCATCTGGCGAGCGCCAACGTGCCTGGCCTGGCCATTGGCGCCCAGCCCCGACGCGGGGCGCCCCTGCCCAAACCCCTCCCCCCCCTTCCCCCTCGGCTGATCGCGCTGCCGGAAGCCCTCCTCACGGAGGTGGCCAGCGAGCCCGCTTTGCCCGCCCTGGACGAAACCGACCACCTGGCCAGCGGCGTCCTGCCCCAACCCACGGGCTTGGATCTCGGTCAGCCAGGGCACCAAAGGGGCTTCACCCTGGTGCGCGCCAGCGGGACGGTGGGCGAAACCAGCGCCTGCCTCCAGATGCTGGCGAAGCTCTTGAAGCTGCCGTTCCGCCGCGACGCGGTGGAAAAGATCCTCAGGGAGAAGATGGAGCAGGGGCAGCGGCCCAATCTCCAGCTCTGCGGTCAAATCGCCGCCATGCTTGGGCTTCTGGTGAGCGGGGCCCGGGTGCGGGCGGACGCCGCCACCCGCGTCATCACCCCCGCCCTGGTGCCCTGGAAAGAGGGCTTCGCGATCTTGGTGAACAGCAATGCCCAAGGGTGGACCCTGGCCTCGCCGAGGGAGGGATGGGTGCGGCTGAGTCCCGCCCAGATCCAGGCCACCTACCCCGAGGGACTGGAACTGCTGTTGCTGGAGCGCAGCACCGCCACCCCGGAGCAGCGCTTCGGTCCGGGGTGGTTCTGGCCGGCCCTGAAGCGTTATCGGGGAATGCTGCTGCAGGTGCTGCTGGCCTCCTTTGTGGTGCAGCTCTTCAGCCTGGCCAATCCGCTGTTGATCCAGGTGATCATCGACAAGGTGATCGCGCAGCGCAGTCTCGACACCCTGCAGATTCTGGGGATGGCCCTGGTGGTGGTGACCCTCATGGAGGGGGTGATCGGCGCCTTGAGAACCTTCCTGTTCTCCGACACCACCAATCGCATCGATCTCAGGCTGGGCGCCGAGGTGATCGACCACTTGTTGCGGTTGCCGCTCAACTATTTCGATCGACGGCCGGTGGGTGAGCTGGGCACCCGCATCGCCGAGCTGGAAAAGATTCGCAATTTCCTCACCGGCCAGGCCCTGATCACCATTCTCGACGCGGCCTTCTCGGTGATCTACATCATCGTGATGGTGATCTACAGCTGGGTGCTCACCCTCATCGCCCTGGCGGTGTTGCCCATCCAGATCGGCATCACCCTTCTCGGCGCTCCCCTGTTCCGCCGTCAATACCGGCAGGCCGCCGAGGAAAACGCCCGCACCCAGAGCCACTTAGTGGAGGTGATCAGTGGCATTCAAACGGTGAAGGCCCAGAACGTGGAGATGGTGAGCCGCTGGAAGTGGCAAGACTTCTACGCCAAATACATCTCCCGCACCTTCGACAAAACCATCACCGGCACCTTCCTCAACGAAACCAGCCAGGTGTTGCAAAAACTCTCCCAGCTGCTGGTGCTCTGGGTGGGGGCGAGCATGGTGTTGAAGGGCGAACTCACCTTGGGCCAGCTGATCGCCTTCCGCATCATTAGCGGCTATGTCACCCAGCCCCTGCTGCGCCTCTCCTCCATCTGGCAGTCCATCCAGGAACTGCGGGTCTCGTTCGAGCGGCTGGCGGATGTGGTGGACACCCCGGAGGAATCCGATGTCGCCGACAAGGGGAACATCCCCCTTCCCGCGATTGAGGGAAAGGTGGTGTTTGAAAACGTCAGCTTCTCCTTCGTTCCCGGCGGACCGGAGGTGCTGACCTCGATCAACCTCAGCGTCGAACCCGGCACCTTCGTGGGGGTGGTGGGCCAGAGCGGCAGCGGCAAAAGCTCTTTGATGAAGCTGCTGCCGCGCCTCTATGCCCCCACCCGGGGCCGCATCCTGGTGGATCAATACGACATCGCCAAGGTGGAGCTCTACTCCCTGCGGCGACAAATCGGCATCGTCCCCCAGGAGCCCTTGCTGTTTTCAGGCACGATCAGCGAAAACATCGCCCTCACCAATCCAGAGGCCACCAGCGAGGCGATCGTGGAAGCCGCCCGCACCGCCGCCGCCCACGACTTCATCATGGAGTTGCCGGCGGGGTACAGCACGCCGGTGGGGGAACGGGGGGCATCCCTCTCCGGGGGGCAACGGCAACGCATCGCCATCGCCCGCACCTTGCTGGCCCATCCCCGGCTGCTGGTGATGGATGAGGCCACCAGCGCCCTCGACTATGACGCGGAGCGCCAGGTGTGCGACAACCTGCGGGAGACGATGAAGCACTCCACGGTGTTTTTCATCACCCATCGCCTGAGCACCATCCGCCGGGCCGACCGCATCGTGATGCTCCACCAGGGGGCCCTGGTGGAATCGGGCACCCATGAGGAGTTGATGGCCCTCCGTGGCCGCTATTACGCCCTTTATCGCCAACAGGAGGCCAGCTGATGATCTCTCCCCCCGACCGGCGCCCGCCGGAGGAATCGCTCACCACCACGCGAGAACGGGACCAGGAACCCCTCTTCTCGATCGGCGACAGTGAGGACGTGGTGCTGCGGCAATCGAGGGTTTGGGCCCGAAGCATCACCTGGGCCCTGATGGGGGTGACAGCCTTTGCCCTGGGTTGGCTGGCCCTCGCGAAAACAGAGGAGATCGTCACCGCGCCGGGGAAATTGGAGCCCCTCGGGGTGGTCAAGGAAATCCGCATGCCCGTTGGCGGGGTGGTGGACGAGATTCTGGTGAGGGAGGGGGATCAGGTGAGGAAGGGCCAGGTGTTGCTCAAACTCGACACCGAAGCCACCAAAGATCGCCAAGGAAGTCTGCTCAGAAGCATCGCCTACAAGGAGCAACAGGGGATGTTGAAGGTGGAGGAGCTGCGCCGCTATTTGGATGTGAACGACACCGAGCAGCGCATGCTCATCCGCAGCCTGGGGTTGGAGCAAGAGGTGCTCGACCGGCTGGAGGTGCTCAACCGGGAGGGCGCCACGGCCGAATTGCAGTACCTCACCCAGCGCAACAAAGTGCAGGAGGTGGCCAGCAAACTGGAGGAAGCGCGGGTGGAGCGGATGCGCCAGCTGGCGATCCTGGGCCAGGGCATCCGCCAATTGCAGACGGAGCTGGCGGAACTGCGCAGCAAGCTGATCGAGCTCAACGTCAACATCCGCTACCAGGCCCTCACCTCCCCGGTGGATGGGGTGGTGTTTGAGCTCAAGCCGAAGGCGAAGGGCTTTGTGGCCCAATCGAGCGAACCGGTGTTGAAAGTGGTGCCACGGGACAAGCTGGAGGCTCGGGTGGAGGTGCCTAGCAAAGACATCGGTTTTGTGAGCGTGAATCGTCCGGCGGACATCAGCATTGATTCCTTTCCCTCCTCCGACTTCGGAGTGATCAAAGGACGGGTGCGGCGAATTGGCTCTGATGCCCTGCCACCTGATCAGCTGAAAAATTTCTATCGGGTTCCCGTCGACATCGCCCTCGACTCCCAGTCGCTCCAGCTGAAGGATGGCACCAAGTTGCCGCTCCAAGTGGGCATGTCGCTCACGGCGAATGTGAAGCTGCGCAAGGTCACCTACCTGCAGCTCCTGCTCAGCGATTTCAAAAACAAAGCCGATGCACTCCGCCGAATCTGAGGCCACCGCGCCCACCCCAACCCACCGCGCCCCGGATGCTGGGCCAGCCCCACCAGCCTCGGGACCCGAGAGGACGTTGCCGCCGGAGATCGCCCGCTGGGTGAAAACCGAGTGCGGGCGGGGGAAGTACCTGGAGCTGGCCCATCGCCGCGGGTTCTGGGCCCGGCTCCGGCGCTGGTGGTTTGTGCTGATGGCCGCCCTGCGCGACTGGCGGCTGCCACCACCCGAGGACGCGACGTCAGCGTCGCCTCCCTCCTAATCCCAGGCGAGCCGTTGGCCAGAGCCCTGGCTTCCAGAAGCCCCGGGCTCAGTGGTTCGCTTCCGCCCGCAGGGCGTCTCGGGCCACCCGGTTCACCAGCCACACCACCGCCAAGGTGGCGATCACCCCGAGCACGCGGACGGTCCAGGTGAGGGGATCCGCCTCGCCACTGAGCACCGTGTGGAAGCGGGCCACATCCCCCGCCAGGGCTCCAAGACCACAAAACAGAACGGTGCCCGGCAGGATGCCGATCAGGCCGATCGTGTAGTCTCGCGGGCTCACCTCACTGAGGCCGTAGGCGAGGTTGAGGAGACTGAAGGGAAAGGCGGGGGAAAGGCGCGTGAGCACCACCAGCCTCAGGCCCTCCCGACTCACCGCCTGCTCCACGGCGCGGAGCTTGGGAGCCCCCTCCAGGCGGCGTCGGGCCCAACCGCGCAGCCAGGTGCGCCCGAGCAGAAACACCACAATCGCCCCCAGGGAAGCTCCCACGAACACCACCACACTGCCCAACCAGGTGCCATAGAGGGCGCCAGCCAACATGGAAGCCCACACCCCGGGCAAGAGCAGGGTGACCCAGAGGGCGTAGAGGGGGATGAACAGCAGGGCGCCCAGGGGACCGCGCAGCAGGGGCAGGGCAGCGTCCAACCAGGTGGTGGGATCCTCCAACCGCGGCGGCCTTGAGTGAGTGAGGGCAACGCTAGGGGAAGGCCAGGCCCTTGAGCGGATTCGGGGTGAGATGCGTATGGTGAAAAGACGATCTGACCAGGAGCTCGCCGCGGAAGCGCACCGGTTGATCTGATTCCGTTTTCCCCCTCGCCATGGCCAGCTCCGCCCCACGTGTATCCGCCGTTCCGCAGGGATGGTCGCTGGAGGACGAGTTGGGCGATGGGGCCGAACGACGGTCGTCCTCGTCCGAGGACTGGCTTCTGACGGGGGCCGCTCCAGCGGGGGGAGCCTCCTCGGGAATCTCCGTTTCTGGGGTCTCCTCCCTGAGCCTCAGCGCCCTTGGGGTCTCTTCTCCCTCCCCGGGCCCTGGAGAGGCCCCGAGCTCGGTGGTCGCCGCGGCGACGCGGAGCGCCCCGGAAGAGGGGGGCGGTGGGTCAACGGGGCCGTCCACTCCGCCGCCAACGGCGGGGTTGACCCCAGCCCCTGTCGCCTCCTCCGACTGGGTGGTGGCCCTGGGGTTCGCCGATGACGCCCCTCCACCGCCAGCGGAGACCGGGGTCCCCACCGGGCCTGGCCCGCGGCCACGTCTCCTGGCGCAGTGGGCCAGCGACGCCACGGAGGAGGAGCGAAGCCAGGCGCTGGCCCGAATTGGCGGCACCCGCAAGGAACTGATTCACACCGCCCCGATGAAGGCCCGGGGTGAGGGGGTGCTGGAGGTGATCCAGCTGGCGGAGGGAGCCAGTTTGGAGGGGGTGTTGGACGCCTATCGCCACACGGCCGGGGTGCGCTTCGCGGAAGAGGATCAGCGCCTGCGGTCGCAGCTGGTGAGCAATGACCCCAGCTACGTCTCCGGCTCCCTCTGGGGGATGTATGGCCGTGATGAGCCCACGGCGGTGGGACCGGCCGCCAGCACCAATGTCTATGGCAGCCAGGCTGAAACGGCCTGGGACCGGGGCTACACGGGCTCCAACTCTGTGTATGTGGGCATCATCGACGAAGGACTCGATTACAATCACCCCGATCTCGCGGCCAATGTCTGGCTCAATCCATTTGACCCGATCGATGGGATTGACAACGATGGCAATGGCTACGTCGATGATCGCCGTGGTTGGGATTTCTACAACAAAGACAACAGCGTCTACGACTACGGCTCCGATAGTCACGGCACCCATGTCGCTGGCACCATTGGCGCCGCGGGGGGCAATGGCATCGGCGTAGCGGGGGTGAATTGGAGCGTCTCCATGATTTCCGCCAAGTTTCTAGGCCGGTCAGGGGGCTATCTCTCGGACGCCATCCAAGCGATCGACTACCTCACTGACCTCAAGCTGCGCCATGGGCTGAACATTGTGGCCAGCAACAATTCCTGGGGAGGTGGCAGCTACTCCCAGTCTCTTCATGAGGCGATCCTGCGGGCGGCCAAGCAAAACATCCTTTTCATCGCGGCGGCTGGCAATTCATCCAGCAATAACAATGTGTTGTCATTTTATCCCGCGAGCTACAACACCACCTTTGGCACGCCTAACGCCCAGGGGGCCGGCTACGACGCGGTCATCGCCGTCGCCGCGATCACCAGCACCGGAGCGCTGGCCAACTTTTCAAGCTTCGGCAGCAGCACGGTGGATCTTGGCGCGCCAGGAGCTGGCATCCTCTCCACCGTTCCAGGGGGAGGCTATGCCAGCTACAGCGGCACCTCGATGGCCACACCCCACGTCACCGGCGCCGTGGCCCTCTACGCCGCCAGCCATCCAGGCGCGACGGCGGCGCAGATCCGCACGGCCCTGCTGACGACCACGACGCCGACGCCCTCACTGGCGGGCCTCACCGTGACGGGGGGTCGACTGGATGTGGCCACTTTCCTTGGCACAAGCGGGACCACCTGGCTCTCCATCGCGGCCGCGCAAGGGCCTTTGGGGGAGGGACAATCTGGAGCCACCCCGTTTCTGTTTCAAGTCGGCCGCTCAGGCGACACCACCGGCACCACCACGGTGGCCTGGGGGGTGGCTGGATCCGGGCCATCGCCGGCCGACGCCGGGGATGTGGTGGGGAACACCCTTCCTTCGGGTGTGCTCACCTTTGCCCCTGGCGAAACGCTCAAGATCCTCACCATCAACGTCCAGGGAGACGCCAGCGTCGAACTGACGGAAACCTTCACCGTGACGCTCTCTGACGCCAGCGACGGAGCGGTGATCACCACCGCGATCGCCACAGGCACGATCACAAATGATGATTTCCCCACCACCACCGCCGCCATCACCGGGGTGAGCGACAACGTCGGCATCCTCCAAGGCCAGGTGGCCGCTGGCGGTCGCACCGACGACACCACTCCCACCCTCACAGGCACCCTCTCCGCCCCCCTGGCCGCCGGGGAATCCCTCCTCATCCACAGCGGCACCACCCTGGTGGGCACCGCCGCGGTGTCAGGCCAAACCTGGACGTTCACGCCCACCCTTGCCCCTTCCGCTGGCACCACCCACACCTTCACCGCACGGGTGACCTCCAGCCTGGGGATCCTCGGGCCCTCCTCCCCGGCCCGCTCCCTCACCCTCGACACCTCCGCCCCCACCACCTCCGCCGCCATCACCGCGGTGGCCGACAACGTCGGCGCCCTGCAGGGCCAGGTGGCCCCTGGCGCCAGCACCGACGACACCACTCCCACCCTGTCGGGCACCCTCTCGGCCGTCCTGGCATCAGGCGAGACCCCGCGAGTGTTCAGCGGGTCCACCCTCCTGGGCACCGCCACGGTGGCGGGCCAAAGCTGGACCTTCACTCCAGCCACCGCGCTCACAGCCGGCCCCCAGGTCTTCTCCATCGCCGTCGCCGATGCCGCCGGCAACCTCGGGCCCGCCTCCGCCGCCCGCTCCCTCACGGTCGACACCTCCGCCCCCACCACCACCGCCACCATCACGGGCGTCAGCGATGACGTCGGCCTCCTCCA
>Ga0315903_10001556_pt1 | contig 34837 bp, 21 predicted proteins | sample LakEriMetagenome_7_FD_203524 | JGI IMG/M metagenome (GOLD analysis project Ga0315903, IMG submission 203524) | Freshwater fungal communities from buoy surface, Lake Erie, Ohio, United States - Buoy 2 MA119 | ecosystem: Environmental > Aquatic > Freshwater > Lake | place: USA: Lake Erie, Ohio...
CCGATCGGGCGGAATTCTCCCCGGAACTCCTGCGGCGCGTCGGGCTTGAGATCGAACGTGTCGAGGTGCGAAGGCCCCCCTCCCAGATACACATTGATGATCGACTTTTTCTGCCAGCCGGCGAACGCCTCGGGGCGCTCATCCGCCCGCAGCAGGCCCGCCAGGGTCAGGCCGCCCACCCCGGCGGCCCCCATCGACAGAAACTCCCGCCGCCGGATCCCGTCACACGTCACCCGTCCCGGCATCTCAATGGCAAACATGGCGACCTCGCTTTCGGAGCAGAGAGTTTCGAACGGAAGGAACCGAACACAGTCCACGATCCCTGAGTGTACAACGACCTGTCGGGAAAGGCAAAAGTTTTTTGCGGCGGGGGACTCTGCAAAAGGGGACAGGTCCATTTTCGCGGTCATGGGTCTTGTCCGTGTGACTGTTGTCCGCCCGGAGACTTTTGGACGCAGGAAATGAGTCGGATTTGGACGGGCCTGTCTGTAGGACATCACAGGTGTTCGTCCCGAGTGGAGGCTTCCGCATCGGCTCGGCTGCTTTTTCCACCAGAGACACCCGACCGCCGGGGACAACCAGCCGCGTCGCGAGATCTGGTCGGCATGAGGGGCCCATGGTCCGCACGCGGACCGGAAGGTGGGACGGTGTGTTTGTACGATCGGTTTTCAACTGGTCGGTCCCCTGGCCAACTGGCCTGGGGAGTCCAGGGCCGATCGAATTCCAGGCCCAAGAAAAAAGCCGCCCACCGGTTCCGGATTCGGTGCCCAGCGGATCGTCTGTCTGCGGACGCAAGCCCGGCGGAGCGGACACAGAGGTCCGCCACTCCGCACGCCGGGGTTGGGATGGTCAAATTCGAAAGCCGGTTGATCCGCCACATCCAGCGACGGGGACTGACCGACCTGGAGGTCTGTCACCACAACAGGGCAGCCCACCCGTGCCCGCGCCTCCCCCCGTGCACTACACTGCCAGTCACTCCCGTGTTAGGCCGGGACTGGTCCGTGGCCGGGGTCGGGGGATTGGTTCTTTTTGAGGTCGGAGGCTGTTCGTGGTCCGGAAATTGTCGCTGCGCCCGGTCGTGGTCACCCTGCTGCTGGGGTTGGGGTTGCTGCTCCCCGCCCGGGTTTCGCTCGGCCAGGCCAAAACCGGCCCCTTCACCCAGCCCCCCCGCTCGGTCCGCGCCCGGGCCATCGATCAGAAACACATCCGCCTCGATCTCAACTTCGACTGGCAGAAACAGCAGCTCCAGGGACGGGCCACCAACACCCTGTCGCTGGTCACCGCCGCTTCGACTGTGGAACTCGACGCCCAGGAGATGACCATCCGCGGCGTCCAACTGCTGCCCGACAGCCTCGCCGGTCAGCCCCAGCCGCTCGAATTCACCCACCGCGACAACAAGCTGACCATTCAGTTGGGCCAACAGCTCCCGGCGGGAACCCCCCTCAAGCTGGCGGTCGACTACACCGTGACCGAGCCGGTGAATGGCGCCCACTTCGTCATCCCCGACCAGGCCGAACCGCACCAGCCCCAGATGGTCTGGACCCAGAGCGAGCCCGAGTTCGCCCGCTGCTGGTTCCCCTGCTTCGACTCGATGACCGACCGCCTCACCAGCGAGATCGTCGCCACGGTGCCGTCGGACTACGTCGTGCTCTCCAATGGCGTGCTCCTCGACAAAAAGGTCAACAACGACAACACCACCACCTGGCACTGGTCGCAGACGCAGACCCACTCTCCGTACCTGCTGTCGGTGGTCGCCGGCGATTTTGAAGTCTACGAGCAGTCGTGGGATGGCATTCCCGTGCAGTCGTACGTTCCCCGCGGACGTCTGGCCGACGCCCCCCGCAGTTTCGAGAAGACCCCGGCCATGATGCAGTTCTTCAGCGACAAGATCGGCTTCCGTTACCCGTGGCCGAAGTACGCCCAGATCTGCGTCGATGAATACGGCTGGGGGGGGATGGAACACACCTCGGCCACCACGCTGAACCTCAGCACGCTGCACGACGCCCGGGCCCATCTCGACGTCTCCAGCGTCAACCTCGTGGCCCACGAACTGGCCCACCAGTGGTGGGGCGACCTGGTCACCTGCAAAGACTGGGGCGAACTCTGGCTGAATGAAAGCTTCGCCACCTACTTCGCCACCCTCTGGACCGAACATGACGAGGGACTCGATGAGGCGACGTGGCAACGGCACAACGAGGCGCAGGCCTACCTGGGGGAAGACGCCAACTACCGCCGGTCGATTGTCAACTACCGCTACGACAACCCGATGGTGATGTTCGATTCGCACTCGTATCCCAAGGGGGGCCGGGTGCTGCACATGCTGCGGTACGAACTGGGCGACGACCTCTTCTGGCGCACCATGCAGGTCTACGCCCAGGCCAACCAGTACCGCACTGTCGAGACCGCCAACCTGCGGTTCGCGATCGAAGAGGCGACCGGACAGGGGCTCAACTGGTTCTTCGACCAGTGGATCCATCACGGCGGGCATCCCGAATTCACCGTCGAATGGACGCACGATGCCGCCGCGCAGGATCTGAAGATCACCATCAGGCAGACCCAGAAGGTCGACGAGCTGACCCCGCTGTTCCGGACCTCGGCCGAGCTCGAGCTCGCCTTTCCCAACGACACCCAGCTCAAGCGGATCCAGATCACCAAGGCCGAGGAAACGTATCACTTCCCGGCCCCGGTCCCGCCCAAACGGGTCTGCCTCGATCCGGCCGACTGGATTCTCAAGAAACTGACTCCCACGAAGAGCCAGGAGGAGTGGCTCGATCAACTGGCCCACAGCCCGTACCTGATGCCGCGGGTCCAGGCGGTGGCCGGCCTGGCCGAGAAGCGGGATGAACCAGCGGTGGCCGCCGCCCTGCGTCACGCCGCCCAGCACGACCCGTTCTGGGGGGTGCGCCTCGAAGCGGTGCGGCTGGTGGGGAAGCTGGCGGGAGACGACGTCCGCGACGCGCTGCGGCACATCGCCCGGAATGACGCCAAGGCGTCCGTCCGCCGCGAGGCGGTCAATGGTCTGGCGAACTTCACGGGACCCGAGGTGGTGGCGACTTTGCGCGAAGTGGCCGACCAGGACCAGTCGTACCACACCGCGTCGGCCGCGTTGCGGGGGTTGATCAAGCTCGATCGCGACAATGTGCGCGACCGGCTGCTGGCGGCGCTGGGTCAGACCAGCGACGGCGAGACGCTGCTGCGGACCGCCTGCGACGGATTGATCGATCTGAAAGAGCCCACCGCCGCCGAGCGGATTTCGCAGCTCCTGGGTGGTCCGGTCTCGCCCGAGCGGCGGGTGGTGCTGCTGGGGGCCCTGGCCCGCCTGCAGCCGGGGAACTCGCAGATCATCGGGCAACTGCACGCCCAGCTCGACAACAAACGGCGGGAAGTGCGGCGGGCGGCGATTGACGCCGTCGTGGCGGTGGGGGATGGCACTTCGATCGCCGCGCTGGAGGAACGCCGGGGGAAGGAAGTGCGTCCCCGCTCGGTCAAGGCGCTGGATGAGGCGCTCGAAAAGCTGCGGGCCAAACGGCGGGCGGCCGAGCAGTTGCAGGCCGAGGTCGAAACGCTGCGGAAGCAGAATGAAGAACTGCGGGAACGGCTGAAAAACGCCGAGAAAACCCCTCCGCAGTGAGGTGCCGGGGAACAGGCTGGGGGAGGCGGGGTGCGTGGTTTTGACAGCGCCTTTCACCCCCCGATAGACTGCGGGAACAGATCGACGTCGATCCATGCATTCCCCACGGGGGTTGTGGGGAGGGGCGGGGATCGCAACTTCGCTTCGCAACGGGAGGAGAGTGACAATGCAGCGGTTCCATGTGTCGTCGGGCCTGCGGTTTGCCCTGTTGGCGGTTTCGGTGGGAGGCTTTGCGGCCGAGGTCCTGGCGGCCGGTCCGATTGCCGACAAGGCACTCGAGGCGGTGGTCCGCCAGCAGGTCTTCGAGAAGCGCGACAAGCCCGACGATCTGACCGAAGACGATCTGAAGAAGGTCTTCATCCTCGAGGGGCGGAACAAGGGGATCAAGGATCTGTCGGGACTCGAGAAGTGCCCGAATCTGGCGCTCATCAATCTGGCCGGGAATGAGATCGAGAAGGTCGACCAGCTGAAGGATCTGAAGAACCTGCAGTCGCTCGACCTGTCGAAGAACAAGATTGCCGACATCACCCCGCTGGCCAACATCAAGGCGCTGCAGTTTGTGGAGCTCTCGGACAACCAGATCTCGGCGGTCGACGCCCTGGCTGATCTGCCCAAGCTCTCGGCTCTCTACATCGCCGGGAACAAAATCACGAACGTGACTCCGCTGGCGAACCTCAAGAAGCTCTCGTCGCTCGATCTGGCCCGCAACGGGCTGAGCGATGTCGCGCCGCTGGCCCCGTTGGTGCCGAACCTGATGACCTTCAAGCTGTCGGAGAACAAAATCCAGAATCTGGCCCCGTTCGCGGCGGCCGCTCCGCGGATGTTGCTGCTGCTGGAAAAGAACGAGATTGCCGACCTCGCCCCCCTGGTCGAGGCGTGTCAGAAGGATGCGGCGGGAGACAAGCGGTTCGCCCCGTTCCTGCGGCTGTACCTGATTGGCAACCCGCTGGGTGATGCGGCCAAGGGAGCGCAAATCGAGGCTCTCAAGGCGGCCGGCGTGAAGGTCTTCCTCGAAGCCGAGAAGAAGTAGCGTCGGCGGAAGGAAACCAAGGAAGGGACACAGAGTTTGCCATGCTCCACGGTCTGCCTCAGTCGAGGCGGCCGTGGAGTTTTTTATTTGCGCCCTGCGCAGGGCACCCTGCCGATCGGTTTCTTCGTTCGCCGGCAGATGGGGCGTCGCCAGAGTCGCGAGGCAGGAATCGAGTACTGGTCCCCGGGCCGCTCCTTCACCGTGAAGGGGCCGGGCGCACCGCGATGACGATTCGGTCGGGCTCGGTGGGATGATTGACCCAGACCTGCACGTCCGTCAGGTCGTTTCCGACAGCGATGGCGACGAGCGGGAGAAGGTGAATCGTCCTCACCACCACCTCCCGATGGGGCGTTCGCAGCGTCGATTCGCCGGCACAGTGCAGCCCGGCATTCGCGAGGGGCGGACACTCCGTCAATGCGATGTCGACAGTGGCCTCGCACTCGACAGCGGTCCCCACGGCAACGCAGGACGCGGTGCTCGCCACCAGGCGGCCCTGCATCGACTCGGGGATGTCGATCTCGGAAAGGTCGTCGAGCGCTCGATCCGTGACAAGCAGTACAGAATTCGGCACCGCAAGGCGGACGTGTGTTTTCATGCCGAAGTCCTCGTCGTTCGCGTGGGGCCTGATCGCGGGGAAGTGCCTTCCGGGACGAAGGCTGCGGCAATTCTGCCGGCAGCCGGTTGCATGCCGGATGATCCACCCCCCAAACACCCAAAGCCCATCTTCACCCGGACCCTCCTCCGCTGATGTCGGTTGCTGACCCGGGGCTGTTTACGCCAGGAACACAGGGCAGGGGAGGGGGGCAGAGGTGGCGGCGTAGCCGGCTCGCCCTCAGTCCGCCGAGCGGCCCGTTGGGGAAGGGGACCGGCTGCCGGATGTCCGTTGGGCGTGGTTCAGCAGGTGGGGGCGGGCCACGATGGTTGCCGTGCGGCGGGGGAAGAACCGTCCGGTGCGGGCGGCGTAGGTCTGCCAGGCCGTGCCGAATTCCCCCGCCAGAAACTGCTCTTCGATCTGGGCCTTGCGCCGCATCAGGGTGATGTGCACGGCGGCCGCCACGGCCAACAGCAGGTTCGGCACCGCCACCACGCTGCAGAGCATCAGCAGGATGCTGAGGGCGTAGATCGGGTGCCGGACCAGCGCGAACGGTCCGTTGGTCACCAGTTGCTTGGTCTGTCCGGGGAGGACCGCCACGCTCCAGTTACGGCCCATCACAATCCAACAGTGGACCGTCGCGGCAAAACAGCCCAGCCCCACCAGGGCCGCTCCCCAGCGGACTGGCACCACCCCGCGCGAGAGAGCCCAGTTCGGCAGCCCATACCAGGTGCCCCAGTGAATGGTGGCGAACAGGGGAAAGGCATGCCAGGCGACGATCGCGGCAATCCAGACCGGCCAGATGCGCCGCTCGGTCGACAGCCGGGGGACGAGCGCGCCCGTCTTGTGCTGCCGCCAGCGAACCACCGCCAGCTTCAGCAGCACGATGGCCCAATAACTACAGACCAGCGTGGCGATGAGGGTGGCGGGCAAGTCGGGCATGGGGTCGATCCAGGTGGGGAACAGGCGGGTTGTAGCGGTCGGGCAGGAGTGACGCGGTTGAGAGAAACCGTCCGACGTCCGTTCGGGCAAAATGGCTCACCCGGGAGGGGATCACTCCCCGATGTTCCATCGACAGGCCGTTGTGGCCGATGGAGCCCCCTCTTGAGGAATTCCTGTTCGTACGAAAAGGTCGATTCTGCCGACCGCCCCTCCCGAACCTTCGCAGCCGCGGCCCGGCTGCCGGGGCTCGATGCGCTGCGCGGCCTGGCCATGCTGCTGGGGGTGGTGCTGCACGCCTGTGTGCCCTATTCGCAGACCACCCTCTCGGGCCTGGTCTGGCCGGTGCACAACAGCGACTCGTCTCCGCTGTGCGAGGCACTCTTCTGGACGATTCACTCGTTCCGGTTGCCCCTGTTTTTCTTCCTGGCGGGGTTCTTCTCGCAGAAGCTGATGGACCGTCAGGATCTGGCCGGCTTCTACCGCCAGCGGGCGATGCGCATTCTGGTCCCCTATTACGTGGGCCTCATTACCATCCTGCCGCTGAACCTGCTGGTGTGGAACTGGGGTTGGGTGATCACCGGGCGCAGCACCTGGACGCAGGCCCTCAGTCCGTTCGAATCGTTCGAGGGGGAACTGCAGCACCATTACTTTGGGCCAGCCCATCTCTGGTTTTTGATGGATCTTTCGATTTTGACGCTCGGGTGGGTCGGCCTGCGATGGTCGTGGCCCACCGGGCGGCACAGCGCCCCCCCGTGGCGCATTTCGCTCGGGTCGCACCTCTGGCGTCCCGCCGTGTTCGCCCTCGTGTCGACCATCTGCCTGTGGGATGACCTGTCGCTCTTCACCGGGCACCACAATTCGTTTGTGCCGCATGTGGTCCGCCTGGCGTATTACGGCTTTTTCTTTCTGATGGGGGTCGAACTGTGCCGGCGCCCGGTGGCGCTGAAGTCGCTGGTGGCCCGTCCGAAGCTGAAATTCGCCTGTGCGCTCCCCGCGCTGGCGATGGTCGTTGTGCTGGCCCCACGGGGAGCCCGGGGGGAGCTGTCGGGATTGACCGCGTTGCCCTTGAGTGCGGCGGTCGCCTGGTCGGCCTGGTTCATGCTCTCGGCCGCCCTGGGGTGGGGTCTGCGCTGGCCGCAGGATCGACCCGTGGTTCGGTATCTGGCCGATGCCTCGTACTGGATTTATCTGATCCACCTGCCTCTCGTGGGGGTGGGACAGGTCCTGCTGCACGCGCAACCCTGGCCTCCGGCTCTGAAGATGCTGCTGGTTTCGGCCGGGGCCACACTGGGAGGTTTGGTGAGCTATCACCTGGCGGTCCGGCACACGGTGATTGGCCGGGTGTTGCACGGTCCTCGGGATGGTGCGCCACGTCCGCGCCCCGCCCCGATTCCGGCCGAGACAATCCCGGCACCGCACGTGTCGGCGGTCCCCAGGCTGGGGCGGACCCGCCGCGAAACCCCCCGCCACGGCTGAGACCCGGCCGAACGCACCGCGCGGGGCAAGCCTCGGACGAACTGTGCGGTTGTCGCGTCGCTCGCGGGGGGCTGCTACGATGCCCTGCGAGGCCAACGCGACGGCGCGCCCTGCGCCCCCCTCCGCGCGGCTGGCCCACTGCTGGTTCCCTCGCCCTTCCCGTCGTAGGCCGCCATGTCGCCCCCCCGATTCACCGCGCTGCGAGTTGTGTCCGAGACGTTTCCGCGCTGGGCCCCGCTGCTGGTGCTGTGCGGACTGCTGGCGGGAATGCCGGGTTTCGCCTGGGGCCAGCAACCCGCGTTGAAGTATCCCGAACATCAGCAACTCGATTACGTGCTGACCGACAAGGGCGAGCGCCAGCCGATTGCCACCAAGGCCGACTGGGAACGCCGTCGGACGCACATTCTCGCCAACATGCAGGTGGTGATGGGCCCGCTGCCTCCCGACACCAAAAAGGTCAGCCCCGACCTGCAGGTGCTCGAGGAAGTCAAGCTCGACAAGTGCGTACGCCGGAAGATTTCTTACCGGACCGAAGCGAATGACCGGGTGCGGGCCTATCTGTTTCTGCCGCAGCCGGGGAGTACGCAGAAAGGGCCGGCTGTCCTCTGCCTGCACCAGACGGTGAAGATCGGCAAGGAAGAACCCGCCGGTCTGGGGGGGAATCCCAACCTGCATTACGCGCTGCATCTGGCCGAACGCGGCTATGTGACGCTGGCCCCCGACTATCCGTCGTTTGGGGAGTACGAGTACGACTTCGCCCCGGCCAAGGGGTACACCAGCGGCACGATGAAGGCGATCTGGGACAACATGCGGGCGATCGACCTGCTGCAGTCTTTGCCCGAGGTCGATGGCAACCGCATCGGCTGCATCGGCCATTCGCTGGGGGGACACAACACGATGTTCACCGCCGCCTTCGACCCCCGCATCAAAGCGCTGGTCTCGAACTGCGGCTTCACCCGGTTTCACAAGTACTACAACGGCGCGCTGATGGGCTGGACCAGCGACCGCTACATGCCGAAGATCCGCACCGAATATCACAACAGCCCCGATGAAGTGCCGTTCGACTTCCCCGAGATTGTGGCCGCCTTCGCCCCGCGGGCGTTTCTGGCGAGCAGTCCCGTGCGGGATGACAATTTCGAGGTCTCCGGGGTGCGCGACACCATCGCTTCGGCCAGCCCGGTCTACAAGCTGCTGGGAGTGCCCGACAACCTGCAGGCCAACTACCCCGACAGCGCCCACGATTTTCCTCCCGAGGCGCGCGAGGTCGCGTACCGCTTCCTCGACAGGCACCTCAAGGGAAAATAAGCCGTCGGATGCGGCTCCTCGCTTCCCGCCGGATCACCGGTTCAACAATGACCTTGTCCTCTTCTTTCAATTCCTGACACGAGCTGGTCCGATGTCTGCCTCTCTCGATCGTCGTGCGTTTTTGTCCCAGTCGGCACTCGTGGCCGGGTCGCTGTTGTCCGCGGCGGGGGTGCCTCTGGCGCAGGGGGCCGAGGAGGGGAAACCGGCCCGGTTGCGTCCCATCCGCCTGGGGGTCTCGACCTATTCGTTCTGGCAGTTCCGCGAGCAGCGGGTCGAGATTGAAGACTGCATCGAGCAGGCGGCCCGGCTGGGGTTCGACGGGGTGGAGATTCTGCAGGTGCAGATGAAGGAAGAGTCGAACGGCTACCTGCAGCAGTTGAAGCGGCAGGCCTTTTCGCTCGGCCTCGACCTGATGGGCTTCTCGACCCACCAGGGGTTCGTCAGTCCCGACAAGGCGGTGCGGAAACAGAACATCGACAAGACGCTGCACTCGATCGAACTGGCGTATCGGTTGGGCATTCCCACCATGCGGGTCAACACCGGCCGGTGGGGCACCACCAAGTCGTTCGACGAACTGATGGCCAACAAGGGAATCGAACCGCGCCTCGAAGGCTACACCGACGAGCAGGGCTTCACCTGGGTGATCGACGCGCTCGAGCGCTGCCTGGCGAAGGCCGAGGAATGCGGCGTGGTGCTGGGGCTCGAGAATCACTGGGGGCTGGGGCGTGATGCCGAGGGGGTCTTGCGGATCGTCCACGAGATTGATTCCCCCTGGCTGCGGGTGACGGCCGACACGGGGAACTTCCTCGAACGGCAGTACGAACAGTTCGAGCAGATCGCCCCGCTCGCCTGCCTCGTGCAGGCGAAGACCTACTACGGCGGCGGCAAGTGGTACACGCTCGACATCGACTACCAGAAGATCGGGGCCATCCTCAAGAAGAACCGCTACCAGGGGTACGTCTCGCTCGAGTTCGAGGGACAGGAAGACCCGGCCACCGCCGTCCCCAAGAGCCTCGAACTGCTGCGCAAGTCGCTCGCCTGATCCAAGGTTTCCCACTGATGGAACTCGCACGGGTCGAAACGGCCGACGGGATCTGGCTCGATGGCCTGTTCGAGCCGGCCGACACCGCCGGGACTGGGCCCGTCGATGCCTGCCTGTTGGTGCATGGGACCGGGGCGAATTTCTATTCGCCCGGGGTGCTGGAGGTCTTCGCCCGGCGGGCCCGCGCGGCCGGGCTCGCGTCATTGCGGATCAACACCCGGGGGCACGATGGCGTCTGCACGTTGCGCGGCCGGGGGGGAAGTCGTCCCGGCGGCGCGGCCCATGAGATCATCGGAGAGGCTCCCCTCGATCTGACCGCCTGGCTCGATTGGCTGGTCGCCCGGGGCTACCCCAATCTCACGTTGGTCGGTCACAGCATGGGGGCGGTCAAGTCGCTCTTGCTGCAGGCGCAGGCCGCGCACCCCGCCGTGCGGCGGGTGGTGGCGATCTCCCCGCCGCGATTTCATCACGCCACGTGGCAACGGCATCCGCAGGGGGAACTCTTCCGTCAAGATTACCGCGAGGCGACCGGGCGGGTGAGCCGGGGAGAGGGACACTCATTCTTCGCGGCCCGGCAACCGGTGCCGTATGTCACCACCGCCGCGGGCTATCTCGAGAAGTACGGTCCCGAAGACCGCTACGACTTTGTTCCCTGGCTGCCGCGGATCGCGTGTCCGGTGCTGCTGCTGGTGGGGGAGCAATCGGAGCGGGAGTCCCCCGCGTTTGCCGAGACGGTCGCGGTGGTGCAGCACGACGCCCGGCTGGCGGGACGGGTGACGGTGCGGCGGGTCCCCCGGGCCGACATTGGCTATCGGCACGATCCCGAGGCTCCCTGGCGGGAGTTTCGCGGCTGGCTCGACGCCCCGAATCTCGCTGCCGGGCTGTCATCCCCTCCAAACCTGCCCTGATCGCCAATGTCCAACACCTGGTACTACACGTGGGCGGTGCTGCTGTTGCTGGGGAACCTCGGTGGGTTCGCCGCAACGGTGTTTGGCTTGCCGGGCACGTGGCTGATCGTGCTCTTCTCGGCGTTGTTCACCCTGTTTGTGCACCCGCTGGAAGGGGGGGGACTGACGTGGTGGGCGTGGGGGGGCGTGCTGGTCCTGGCGATTCTGGGAGAGATTCTGGAGTTCGCGGTGGGGGCGGCCGGGGCGGCCAAGCAGGGGGCCAGCCGGCGGGCGATGATTCAGGCGACGTTGGGGGCGATGGGGGGGAGCTTCGGCGGATCGGCCGTCGGCAGCGGACTGCTGCCGATTGTCGGGACCGTGGTGGGGGCGATCCTGGGGGGCGGGTTCGGGGCGTTTGCCGGGGCGTGGCTGGGGGAATACTGGCGCGGCAGCGACCATCAAAAAGGGTTTGCCGTGGGAACCGCCGCCTTCATCGGCCGGCTGTTGGGGACTCTCTCGAAGCTCTTGGTCGCCGCCTCGATGGTGGCCTTGGCGACGTGGGATTCGTTCTGGAATTGATGTTCGGGAACGGTCTCAGTTGCCTGGCCGAGTGCTTTTTCGGGAGGCTCGCTTGGGGCTTGTGGCCCGTTTGGGGTGTTTCGATGTTGCGGGAGCCGCTGTGTTGGCTCCCGGCTTCGCTTTCCGGGCGGGAGCTTTGGGAGCGCTGGGTTTTGTCGCGGCGGCCGACTTACGGCCGGCGGTTGGCGTGCGGCCCGTTGTACTGGCCTTGGTCGTCGACGCGGCTTTTGTCGAGGCGGGTTTGGGCTTCGCCGCCAGCCGGGCGGCATTCTCGGCCTGCCGGGCCTTCACCAGTTTCCGCACCAGGGCCACCGGCAGGGGCCGCTCGGGCTGGAAGCGAATGGTCCCCGTGCTGAGGTCGTAGCCCTGCAGGTCGGCGGCGTGCGTCCTGGTGGTCTGATTGCTCATCAGAAAGAACGCGCAGTGCCTGGGGGTGGCCCCGTAGCCCACCAGCATCACCCCGTCGCGGAAGGCGCAGATCTGGTAGCTGATGGTCTCTTCGGCTGTGGGGGCCAGTTCCCGAATGGTCTGCCGCAAAGCCTGCAGCACGCGGCGCTGTGCTTCGGGGAGGGCCGCGAGATACTCGTCGTGATTGCGGGGCGTGGGCATGGGGAACCACCAAGTGAAAGATGAAACGCTGGCCCGGCGCGCCAGCACGGAATTGATTCCCCCCCACGGAGGCGGATCTTACCGATCCGCGTGGTGTCGCCGAAAGTTCCGTGGCGACAAACATTCTGTTTGTCGGGCTTTCGGGTGTGGAGCCACATCGTCCCCAGAGGAACCAAGACCGTTCCTGAGACGCGGCACTCGACCGGCGGGCGGCCCCTGCGTACATCCCGATCAATCGCAAGACTCCCGGAACGGCATGGTTCTCTCAGCCCGGGAATGTTGCGAAGCACCGACCCCGGGTGGGCGTCCCTGTCCGTCGTTCGATGCAAGTCGATTGGCTGCCGCATTGAACGGTTTCTCTTCAATCCCAACCCAGTGGATCGGAGCCAGAGGTCCTCGGTCGCCCACCGTCACACGACTGCAGGCTGAAAGAGTGGGCCACGATGAGTGGTCAGGGGTTGGGGGCGGCGGCGGCCAACCTGGCCGCTTCGGCGAAGAGTTGTCGCCAGGCCTCTTGTTCGGGTTCGGGCAGTCGGGCGAGATCGTCGGGGCGCAGGAACGGAGCGAGATTGCCATCGCAGCGCCAGCGGCGGAGAGCCGTTTGGCGACGAGGGTGCCATTCTGGGCCCAGTCCCTGCCATTCCTCCAGTTCCTGCCGGAGCCAGTTGCGCGACTGTTGGCGGAGCTGTGCCGCCTCATCGGCACGATCCATCGGCAGGCTGGCGGCAACGCGAAGTCCCAGACAGGCGGCGAGCAGGCCGGCCTGTTGCTGGCGATCGTGGACCAGGGTGGGGTCGCTGCGCAGGGCGCCGGTACACAGCCGCAGGGCGGCCGGATAATCTTCCCGTTCCGCCAGCCGGCGGGAGAACAGCAAGGCTTCGGCGGAGGAGATGGTCTGGCCGCCGTCGAGCACGGCGCGCAGTCGCTGGTCGAGAGCCTGGAACTCGGGATCACGCAGGTCCCACTGCAGGGCGAGCCGTCGGAATTCCTGCGCCCGGGCTGGTTCCCCCCGCAACTCTTCGATTCCCGCAAAGTTCCCCAGCAGCAAATGCAGCGTGCGGCGATCTGCCGGAGTGACCCGATCGCTCTCAACCAGAGAGAGGACGATCGGGAGGGTGGCTGCGAGGCGCGTGTGCGCCGCATCCAGTTCACCAGCCATGGCCAGCTCGTCGATCAGGTGCGACTGCAATTCCACCACCTGCCGCCGCCAGCGGGGTTCGCCGGCGACGGCGGTCATCAGATGTTCGGCGTGGCGGAGCGCCTCGGCATACCAGGTGGTGGCCTCGGCGGACTGTTCACGAATCATCAGCAGGTGCCCCAGGGCATGCGCGGTCTCCTCCAGTTGCGCACGGTAATCGAGCACTTCGGGATTCTTCTGAATGAACGACTGGTCCAGAGCGGCAAGCTCGCGCAGCGCGACGAGCTGCTCGGCAAACTGCTGCCGTTCGTTCAGCAGGTTGACAAGATTCGTCAGGACAAGACGGCAGGCGTGGGGATACTCATTGTGCGCGGGAAACTCGCGCATCAGACTGCGCCACAGGGCGACCGCCGCGCGGAACTCCGCCAGAGCCTGATCGGGTTGCTGCTCTTTCGCCAGTTGGATTCCACGATTGAGGTGTCCGGCCGCGGTGCGATGCCGGTGCTGCGGATCGGTGGCGGCGGTCTCTCCCAATTGCTCCAGGATGGCGGAGGCCCTGCGGCGCATTTCGGCGGCCTCAGCGGGCTGATTGTTCGAGTCGTACAGGCGGGCCTGGTTCAGTTGAAAATAGGCGAGAGTCCGCCGTTGGGCTGGGTCATCGGGATGGCGGTCGATATTCCGCTGTTGCAGCGACATCGCCTCGGTGTAGTGTTCCCGAGCCTCGGCCGTGCGCTGCTGGTGGTTGAGCGCTTCCGCGATTCCTCCGAGAATGAGCGCCCGCAGGATCTCCGACTGGGCGGCCGGGGGCTGCTCAGGGGGCACCTGGTCCAGCTCGAACAAAGCCTGCTGGTATTCCTGCAGCTCGCGAGCTGCATCAAACGTACGGGCCAGGGACCGACCGATGGCCAGATGGGCTTCGACCCGCGCCAGTCGCCAGGGAAGGGAAGCCGATCCCCCGGACAATTCGGGGTGTTCCAGGGCCCGCGCACAGAGCTGGATGACACTTTCCTGCAGTCGCAACGATTCGGTCAGATCACCGATTTCATCCTGGAGTTTGGCCAGCTCGGTGGTGGCCCTGCGCAACGCTTCGAGATTTGACAGGGAAGGATCGGGGAGGGCCGCGAGCCGTTCGCGCAACTGGCGGTAAAAGGCCAGCGGTTTCTGGAGCAGGTCCTTCCGTAACGGAGTGAACTGCGGAAGATGGACCAATTCGGGATGACTCACGAGCGCCTGGCGAAATCCGTCCACCGCCTGGACCGCGAGGTTCTCTCCCTCGATGGCGCGGTTGCGCTCCCATTCGGCCTGTTGCTGCGCCAGAGCCGCCCGGGCCCGTTCGCGTTCCGCGGTCTGTTGCTCGGTGCGGGACACCCGCAGGGCGGCTTCCAGCTTCTCGGATTCGTGGGCCAGGGTCTGGCGATTGCGGGTCTGGACCAGGGCCAGAACACTGGTCGCGAGGGCGATCAGTGCGAGAGCGACCCCACCGCTGGTCACGAGCGTGCGATGCCGGGCCACCCAGCGGCGGGCCCGCACGGGCCAGGGTTCGCGCCAGGCCGAGACCGCCTCCCCGGCGAGGTGCCGTTCGAGATCGACGGCCAGCGCGCTGGCCGTCGCGTACCGATCCGCCGGCTCCCGCGACATGGCCTTCAGGCAGATCGCTTCGAGACCGGGGTCGAGGTTCGGATGAATCTGCCGGGGGTGGAGAAAATCCCCCGCGCAGACTTTGTGCACCACCGACGACGGAGTCTCACTGGCCGACGAAGGAAACGGTGGTTTTCCCGTCAGCAAAGCATAGAGAATGGTCCCCAGCGAGTAGATGTCACTCCCGGGGCCCGCGACGGCCAGTTCGTCACGGAGCTGTTCCGGGGCAGCGTGGCCCAGGGTCCCGAGGCCGCGGGTGACCGTACCGGGGCTGCCGGGGAGTTGGTTCGACTGACCTGGGGGATGGATTTCGTCCGCGGTCGCGGGGCCGGTGGTGGGGGGGACAGACCCGGGCTGCCGCAGATCCTTGGCGAGTCCCCAGTCGACGACCAGCGTTTCACCATACGGCCCCAGCAGGATGTTGGCCGGTTTCAGGTCGCGATGCAGCACCCCCTGGCTGTGGGCGTAGGCCATGGTGTGGCAGACATCAATCACCCGACGCAGCAGGCCGCGCCAGGCGAGGTCGCGCTCGGCGGGGTCGGTGGGGGGAGCATCATGAAATTGCCGCAGTGCCTGATGCAGGGTGCCCGACTGCTCTCCCGAGATCAGCCGCATGGCATAGAACGGACGGCCATCGGGCTGGCTTCCCCGGCTGTACACGGGAATGATGCCGGGATGTTCGAGGCGGCCGGTGATGGACGCCTCGGTGAGAAACCGCTGCCGGTAGGCCTCGTCGTCGGCTCCCGTGGGGAGAATCTCTTTGAGGGCGACGGTGCGCTGGAACTCGCGGTCGAGCGCTTCGGAGACCACCCCCATCCCTCCGGCAGCGAGAGGCCGAAGGATTTCGAAACGCGGACCGGCAGCCGACGAAACGGGCTGGAGGGAAGCCGACTGCAGTTCCCCGAGCAGTTCTTCGAGGGTGGCCAGCACGGTCTCGCGATGCGCGGGGGCGACGCCGGCGAGGTACGATTCCAGATCGGCCGCGGTTCCCTGGTGCCAGTCGAGTTCGAACTGTTCACAGGCCGCCAGCACATCCCGCTGCCGGGCAACTTCGGGGGAGTCGACGGGCAGGGACTGTCCGGTGGGTACGGAATGAGTGGGTGTCCGGGGGGCCGGAGTTGGCGGAGGCGGGGTCATGGAACCAGCAGCGACTGCCACAGGGCGCGGATCAGGGAGAGCCGGACGCAGACGGTCTTGCGGCTGCAGTTCTGGCGGCGGGCAATTTCGAGGTCGGTGAAGCCTTCGAGTTTCCAGAGGGCCACCTGGCGGAGCCGGTGGGTGGGATCCTCCCGATCGAGACGGTCCATCAAGGCCCGCAGATCATCCGTCAGCTGAGCCGCCTCGGCGGGGGTGGGCTCGCGGGAACGGAGGGACTGGCGGTCGCCCGTGGCGGGGAGTCGCAGGGGAGCGGATCCTCCGCCGCGTTTGAGGCGGCGGCTGTCGCGGCGGACATTCCGCGAGCGGTGGAGGGTGCAGGTGGCCAGCAGCCGCCAAAGGTCGTCCCGATCGGCCAGGGGGGCCAACTTGCCGCGGCGGGCGGCGTGGCACAGGGCATTGAGGGCGCTGAGGGCGACATCCTCGGGATCCTGACAGGTATTCTGGATCCCCAGCAATTGCTGACGGGCCAGCTGGACGACGAGGTCGAAATAGCGGTCCCAAACAAACTCGGCGGCAGCGGGATCCCCGGCCTGCAGGGGCTTGATCCAGTGGGTGACGGATCCGGGATGGGGGAAGGTCATCAGAAAGCCCGGGGGGACGACAACCCGCAGGGGACCTGTTCAAACTTGGACACCGACGGACACGGGCGTTGGACCGCCCATCCCAAACCGTCAGGGAATCATTGACCAAAGTACTTTGTGGATGGGTCGAGTTCCACAGGGTCGGCGGTTTTTCCAACAACCCAACAACCCGATCTGCTGGAATGAACACCAGTGGGGCCGTGATGCTGGTGCACCAGGGGGGCACTGCTCCGCAGCGGGCACCGGGCATGGAGCGGAATTCGCGGACAGCGGCTGAGATCCCCGTGACACCCATACAGGTGAACCTGGTTGGGCGAACGACGCGCGGCTCAGGGAGCGGCGTCGATCAACCGCCGGACAGCCTGGAACAGTTCCTGCCAGGCGACCTGCTCTGTGTTGGGCAACACGCTGCGGCGTGGGGCGGAGCGAATGCTGTCGAGGGCGGGGTCTGTGAGCCATTCGACCACCGCCACTGCGGCTGCGGCGGGATCCTGGACGGCAAGTTCCTGCCAGGCCTGTAGTTCCTGCTGCAGCCAGCCGTATGCCTGGTCGCGCAATTTGCGGGGGGCGGGGGCGGTCGGGTCGGAAGCCTCGGCGGCGGTCCGCAGGGAGGCCTGGGCGGCAGCGTAGCGGTGCCGGGCTTGGCGATCGGCACCCAGTTCGGGGTTGAGTTGCAGGGCCTCGGCATACAACCGGCTGGCGAGGGAAAAGCCTCGCCGGTTCAGTGAGGCTCGCGCCAGCACCAGCCGCTCGGCCTGGTCGGCCGGTTCTGCACCGGCACTTACCTCGCGCAGCCGTTGGATCAGGGGATGAGCGCCGGGATCCCGTTCTTCGAATTCACGAAACTCCTTCCAGTATGCCCCGGAGGCCTCTTGTTCCCCCCGGCGTTCCAGCAGGCCGCCAAGAGTGAACAGCAGGTTCCGGTAGATCTGGCGGTCCGACGGAATCGCCGCCAGGTTGTCGGCCCGTTGGCGGGCCAGATCAACGTGGGACAAGAGGCGCTCGCACGCTTTCTCCAGGTCGTCGGGAGCGATGGCATAGCTGGACAGGTGGATGCTGAGCTCGATGTCCTGGTAAATCCAGCGGGGTTCGTCCGGTTGTTCGGACCGCAGTGTGACGGCAAGGGGGTAGGCCTCGGTGAAGGCGGTCTGTGCTTTCGCATGTTGACCCAGTTGGGCATACATGTGTCCCAGGTTGTGGATGTCTTCCAAAAACTGGCCTCGGGTTTCTGCATGAGCCCCCACCTTGATTGCGTTGGTCCGTTCGTGCTGGACCAAGGCCTGAATGTGCGGCAGCCCTTCTTTGGCGTTGTTGAGTCGCTGCAGGGTGAGAGCCAGGGTCCGCAGAGACATGCGCCATGCCGATTCGAAACGGTTGGAGATTGGAGATTCGCGGCTCAATCCGCGCCAAATCTGTTCGGCCTGTTGGAAGTCGGGCAGAGCGTCAGTCTCTTTTCCCCGGCGACTCAGTTCCATCCCCCGGTTGTAGCGGGACGCCGCCTGGCGATGACGGTACTCTGGATTCTCAGGCCGGTTTTCTCCGAGTGATTCATAGATCGCATCGGCCTGCTGGATCTGCTGGCTGGCGGCAGCCGACTCGTTCAGGCGGTCGAGCACCAGCGACGAATTGAGCAGCATGTTGGCCAATTCCCGCCGATGCACGGTTATGGTGGGATCCTGCTCGATCAACTGCTGCATCAGCCGGATGGCAGTCTCAAAACAGGTGCGGGCTTCCACCAGTCGGTCGAATACCGAAAGGGTGTGGCCACATCCAAAATGGGCGAGGGCCAGCTGCCCCAGAATCTGGTGGTTTTCGGGAGCGGCCTGATACAAAGGTTGGAGCAATTCGACGGCGAGAGTGTACTCGGTCAATTGCAGCGGCAGATTGTTGTTGGCCCGTTGCAGGGTCGTGGCCCGGTCCAGGTGGCTGCTGGCCTGGGCCTGTTGCCACTCCAGCATCTGGATCGGCTCCATGGGGGGACCCTGCAGGGCCTTTGCGCATATCGCCAGGGCGCTATCGTAGAGTTGCAGCGCCTGGCCGATGTCCCCCATCTCGAACTGCACCCAGGCCAGTTCCCGGGTGGCATCCCGCAGTCGGGCAAGGTGTTCCAGCGAAGGATGTTGATCGCTCAATAACCGCTGGCGCAGGCCCCGGTAAAACTCGAGGGGAGTACTGAGCAGTTCGTTTCGCAGTACCGTCATTTCGGAAGAACTGGACAACTGCCAGGATCCGCTCACCAGCTTTCGAAACTGCTCGACGGCGCTGATGGCCAACTTTTCGCTCTGCCGGGAGTTTTCTCGTTCGAGTTCCGCAACGGCTCGCTCCTGCTCGGCCTCGGCCACCGCGATCCGGAGGCGAATCTGTTCGAGCGACAAAGCCTGGCGATTTCTGAATTCCGTCCACGACAGAAACCCCAGACCCAGGGTCAGCAGCGTCAAACCCACGGCACCCGCGGTCATCGACGTACGATGCCGACCGATCCACCGTCGCAATCGCCGGCTCAGTGGCTCTGTCCAGGCCGAGACGGATTCCCCTGCCAGGGCCCGCTCCAGATCTGTGGCCAATTCCTCGGCATGCAGGTACCGCCGGTCGGGGTCGCGGGACATCGCTTTCAGGCAAACGGCCTCGAGGGCCGGATCGATGCCGGGATTGACCCGACGGGGCGTAGGAAACAAACCCGCTCTGATCCGGCTGGCCAGTTCCGCGGGCTCTCCCTGCGACCTGGAGGGAAAGGGAGTATGCCCGGTCAGCACGGCATACAGGATTGTTCCCAGCGAATAGATGTCGGTCGATTCGCTGGCGATCAGTCCTTCTCCCGTCAACAGTTCGGGGGCCGCGTGGGCCAGGGTGCCGATGCCCATCGTCACCTGGGAAGTCAACGTATCGGTACTGCCAGCCTGCAGACCCGCGAGCTGCTGCTCGGGTGAGGCATGCACAAACCGGGCCAGGCCCCAGTCGACCACCAGGGTCTCACCACAGGGGCCCAGCAGGATGTTCGCCGGCTTCAGGTCGCGGTGCAGCACCCCCTGCCGGTGGGCATACGCCATGGTGTTGCAGACATCGATCACCCGCCGGAGCAGGCCCCGCCAGGCCAGGTCCCGCTCGCTGTCCGGAGGGGTGGCTGAACCCGCCCCCGCCGTGTGGTGGAACTCGCGAATCGCCTTCTGCAGCGTTCCCGTGCGCTCTCCCGAGATGAGCCGCATGGTATAGAACAGGCGCCCGTCGGGGAGCCGCCCCCGGCTGTAGACCGGGATGATCCCGGGATGATCGAGCCGGGCCGTAATCTCGGCCTCGGTCTGGAACCGCAGCCGGTAGGCGGGATCATTCGCCCCGGCGGGCAGGATTTCCTTGAGGGCGACAGGCCGGTCGAATTCGCGGTCAATCGCCTCGGAAACCAGGCCCATGCCGCCGGACGCGATGGGACGCACCATCTCGAAGCGATCGGCCCCCAGCGCATCGTGCCAGAGTGCGTTCGACGCCGGGTCGAACGTCGCAGAAGAGAGATCGGACAATTTCAACTCGTCCAGCAGACGCCGATGCATCTCGGGGGAGATTCCCGACGAGGACGGTGGCTCTTTCGAACCGGGGACGGATTGGCCTGCCAGCAGCCGCTCGAACCCCTCAATCACCTGATTGTGCAGCCGCGGCGAGATCTCACTGTGCGTTCGGGGTTTCTGCGAATCACGTTCACTGGACATTCCAAGACCCTGATCAAACCATCTGGCAGAGAGTGACGCAGACCGCGACAGCGACCGATTGGTGCTGAACCCCGCAATCAACATCCGGGAGGATCGCCAGTCTGACGGTCTGCCCTGGTCGGCGCCAGCAAAGTGTGACCCCCCTGGTCGGCACCCCTGCACCCACCCTGTTCCCAGTTTAGTCTCTTCTGCAGAGTACGTGACACCCCGGTGCGAAGTCCATGAAGGGGACCTGGCGGCCCCGGACTCGCTGTCTTCCTGATAAGGGGTTGGGGAGGTCGCTCAGGGAACCCCAGCGACACCGCTTGCGTCGGGAGAATCCACTCGGCAGACTGCCGGAATTGCGGTTTCGCCCTTTGGAGAAGAGTGTCGCCATGCGTTCCACCTCTGTCCGTCTGCTGCTGGGGTTCCTGTTGGGAGGCCCCGGTCCGACTCTGGTGTTCGCCCAGACCAACGCGGTGACGGCTCCCACGTTGACGCAGCAGACCCTGTTTGAGTCGGGGACTCTCGATTATCACACCTTCCGCATCCCCTCTCTGGTGGTGACCACCCGGGGGACCGTGCTGGCTCTGGCGGAAGCCCGGAAAAACGATGCCTCGGATCTGGGCAATGTCGATCTCGCCCTGCGCCGCAGCCTGGACGGGGGCCGGACCTGGCACGAGCCAAAAATCATCGGCGACGACGGGGACCACACCATCGGCAATCCCTGCCCGGTGGTCGACCGCCGGACCGGTGTCATCTGGCTTCCCTACTGCCGCGACAACCGCCAGGTCTGGTTAACCAAAAGCACCGACGACGGGCAGACCTGGGCCCCGCCGGTCGAGATCACGGCCCAGGTGATGGACCCCGCCTGGCACTGGGTGGGAACCGGGCCGGGGCATGGCATTCAACTGGCCGACGGCCGGCTGGTCATTCCCTGCTGGGCCGACGCCACCCCCCAGTTGGGGGAGGCGCAACTGTCTTTCGTCTTTTACTCGGATGATGGGGGACAGACCTGGCACCGGGGGGGAGCGCTCGACCGCGACGCCTCGGATGAGTGCGAAGTGGTGGAGCGGGTCGATGGAGTCCTCTATCTCAACGCCCGCAGCCGGCAGGGGAAAAAACAACGGGCCGTCGCCACCAGCCATGACCGCGGGCAGACCTGGTCGCCGGTGAAGTACGACCCCCGGCTGCCCGAACTGTCTTGCCAGGGAAGCGTGGCACGCTTCAGCACAGCCCGCGACCAGGACCGCAACCGGCTGCTGCTCGCCACCCCCGCCAGTCAGACCGCCCGCGCCGAGCTGACCCTGCGGCTGTCGACCACTGAAGGGCACGACTGGCCGGTGAGCCGGGTGGTCGAACCCGGGATGGCCGGCTACAGCGACCTGGCGGTCACGCTCGATGGGACGATTCTGCTGTTTTATGAATCGCACGATTACACCCGGCTGACTCTGGCCCGGTGCAATCTCGAGTGGCTGACGGAAGGGCGCGATTCACCCCTCTTCCCCTGGCAGGTCTGGACCGAGTCGCGCACGGAACCCCGTCCGCTGCGGCTCTTTTGGCTGCGGCTGGATCTGCAGGCCCCGCAGTATGAACTCGACACGGCGGTTGGTCCCGACCCCGATGGCGACGGACCGGTCGAAGCCCGCCTGACCGCACCCCGCGAACTGGCAGCGAAGGCCGGCTTCGTCGCCGCCCTGAATACCAACGCCTGGGAGATGCTGCCGCCCCTCCCTGCCGGGGTGCGCCCGATCTACCTCGCCGGCGGTCAGGCCAACATCCTGGGCTGGGCCCGCACCCGGACGGAGACCCGCAGCCCGCCACAGCCGGGGTTCTGGATGTTCTGGCTTGATGCCGACCGACGGGGTCATCTCGGTCCCTCCGTCGAACAGCCCCGCGATGCGGTCTGTGCCGTGGCGGGGTTTGGCGGACTGCTGCGGGAGGGTCAGATTCTGCCGGGGGAGGGGGGCGATCTGCACCCGCGCTCGGCTCTCGGGCTCGATGCCACGGGGCGCTGGCTGACCTGGCTGGTGGTCGATGGACGACAAAAAGGTGACAGCGAGGGGGTCAGCGAACGGGAGCTCGCGGAACGGATGCAGGAGGTGGGCTGCCGCGAGGCATTCAACCTGGATGGCGGGGGAAGCAGCATCCTGCTGTTGGGGCGCCCCGACGAACGGCTGGAGATTCTCAACCGCCCTTCCGACGCCCTTGGTCCCCGGCCCGTTCCGGTCATGCTGGGGGTCCGCCGGCGATGAAGCGGTTCCCCCGGAATGGATGCATGGCCCCCCCTTGGTCAGCCCTGTTCGGGGCGGTTGCCCGGGAGCGTCTGGACGGTGATCACCCTTCGAGCAGCCGCTGGCTGATTTCCAGGACCGCCTCGGTGTGGCGGTGCTGGTCTTCGGCCAGGCGGGGGAGGTTGTCTTCGTACCCCAGGCGGCGGGCCAGATAGGCGTATTCCTCGCTGTCGACCGCAGGAACGGTGAGGTCGCGGGCATTGCCCCGAACAATTCGCAGCGCGCCGATCAGTTGCCGCAGGAAGTTGTACGCCTCACACAGCCGGGCGGCGTCGTGCGGGGGGATGATGTCCGCCTGTTCCAAAGCGGCGATGGCCTGCAGGGTGTTGGTCGAGCGGACGGCGGAGCGGTCGGCACCATGGGTGATCTGCAGTCCCTGCACGAGGTACTCGACGTCAACGAGCGCTCCGGGGCTGAGCTTGGCGTTGAAAGTGCCCGCGGTGACCAGTTGCCGCAGTTGCCGTTCGCGCATGCCCCGCATCGCCACCACATCAAACCGCGCTCCACGGTAGATGAGGGAGTCGCGGAGGGCGACCAGTTCGGCTCCCAGGGTGGCGTCTCCCGCGATGGGCCGCAGCTTGACCAGCGCCTGGCGTTCGTAGGGCCAGGCGGGACCATCGGGACCGAAGTAGCTCTCGAAGGCGGAGACCGAAACCGCCAGGCTGCCCGCCCTGCCGTAGGGACGCAGCCGCAGGTCGATCTCGAAGATTCCCTCGCGGTGGGCGCGAATGGCCTGCGTCACCTGCTCGACCAGGTGGATGTAGAATTCGGTGACTCCGATCACCTGCGGGCCTCGGGTCTTCCCCTCTCCCTTGTACACGAACATCAGTTCGATGTCGGAGGCGAAGCCCAGTTCTCGACCGCCGCATTTTCCCAGGGCGCATACCGACCAGGGACAGGGGTGGCCCATTTCGTCCACCGGTTCGCCATGTTCGGCCATTAACTCGGCCAGGCAGAGGTGGCAGGCCCCGGCGACCGTGACTTCGGCCACATCGCTGAGTTCTTCAGAAAACTGCGAGAACTCGGGAATGCGCCCCAGAATGTGCCGCATGTCGACGCGGAACATCTCGCGGTCCTTGAACGCATTGAGGGCGGTTCGCCGCTCTTCGGGCGAGGGGGCCTGGGCCAGGGTCTGGGTCAGTTCGGCTTCCAGTTCCTGCCGGGAGCGGGGGCGTTCGAGTCCCTTCAGATCGCGCAGCACCGGGAACAGGTTGGCATGCTGCATGCGCAGGAAGTCGGTCCAGAGAAAATCGCTGACCCCCAGCAGACGGGCGAGCGCTTCGAGCACGTCGGACTGCTCGAGCGAGGCGAGTTCGGCCGCCCAGTCGTCGCGGTTGAGCAACTGGGTGAGGAAGTCGCGGAAGTGCAGCAGGGCCGACTCGGGATTGGGAGACTGGGGGAGCAGGTGGGTGAAGTGCTTGATCAAGACGAGGGTGGCCTGCAGCTCCCAGAGCCGGCGGGGATCGGTGATCTTCTGCCCCTGGGCATCGGTGACGTACAGGGTGTCGTGGATCTGGTTGCCTTCCGAGAGGACGCGCACCTGGGCGATGTAGACCCCCGAAAGGGCCAGGGCGTTGGTCAGTTCGTACAGGAAGCCGATGGTGTCCTGCCCCTGGATGACCAGCTTCGTGTATTCGTCGGACGAGCTGTTGTCGATCTGGACGTCGAGCGGGTAGAGGACCCGGGGGGCGTGGAGGGTCTGGGGGCGCAGGCGGCCGGCGACCCGCTTGAGGACCGAGCCATACGCCTCTTCCCGCTGCCCCGCCTGCAGCATCCGCAGCAGTTCGCGCAGGTCGTTGGTGTATGAGGTCCAGAGCCCGGCGGTGACCGGCCCGGCGGTCGGGCGCACGGTGAAGACGTCGACGATCTTCGCGCGGTGATCACTCGCACCGCCACGGTCTCCCGTCTCGGGGCGGTTCATGGGCCGGCGGAACGCCTGGCGCGACCAGGCGGGGCGGCTGGGAGGGCGTTTGGCCCCCTCGGGCTGCGCGGGAGCCATGGGGGCGTAGGTAAAGATCTGCCCCTCGACAATGTCGAAGCCATACAGCAGCAACAGCCCGGCGATGAGCGAGAGCTCGCCGGGGTAGTCGTACCCGACGATGGTGACCCGCCAGTCGTCCTGTTCGGGCAGGGCCTCGACGATGACCGGTTGGGCGGCGGTCACCTGCTCGGCCAGCCGGGCGTGGTGCTCGATGTCGGGCTCACTGAACGCCTGGGAATAATCTTCCCGCAGCCGGGCAAGATGGCGGTTGAGCTGGGGGCGGGCCTGCGCCTGTTCCTGCTCGCGGACCTTGTCGCGGTCTCCCAGGTAGCGGTTGTAAATGCGGCGGACCGACTCGCGGTGCTTCTGGTACTGCGACAGAAACTGTTCGCTCGACTGGAAATCGAGCCGGCGTGCGAGGTGGCCCAACTCGACCTGGTCGCGGGGGAGCTCATGCACCTGCTTGTTGTGCATGAGCTGCAGGGAATGCTCGACCGAGCGCAGAAAGACGTAGCCATCACTGAGCAGCCGGTATTCGTCGGCATGCAGAAATCCCAGGTCGGCCAGCCGGACCAGGGCATCGAGTGTGTTGAAACTGCGCACGGCCGGTTGGGCCCCGCCATGCACCAGCTGCAGATACTGCACGACAAACTCGATGTCGCGGATGGAGCCTTCCCCCAGCTTGACCTCTCCCCACAGCCGGCCTTTTTTGCGCAGATCGTCCTCGATCTTGGCCTTCATCGAGCGGACCGCCTCGCGGACCTGCTCGGGGGGAGACTGGAACAGAAGGGGGGCGGCCCGCCGGAGGAACTCATTCCCCAGCGCCAAATCACCCGCGATGACGCGGGCCTTCAACAACGCCTGCTTCTCCCAGAGGCGGGCATGCTGGGACAGGTACAGCAGGTGGCTGTCGACCGACGAGACCAGCTCTCCCGCCCGGCCCCAGGGACGCAACCGCATGTCGACCCGGTACATGAACCCCGCCGCCGAGACCCCGGTCAGGGCCTTGATGAGCTTCTGTCCGATCCGCCAGTGAGTCGACGAATTGTTCTCGGCCAGGAACAGCAGGTCGATGTCGGAGCTGTAATTGAGCTCTTCCCCCCCCAGCTTGCCCATGGCGATCACGCAGAAGCCCTCTTCGGACGGATCGGAATCGGCACAGGAATGGGTGAGACAGGCGCGGGTGAGGGCGTCGGCCAGCAGCGAGAGCTGCGTCGTGACCCGCCGCAGGTCGAACAGTCCGAAGAAATCGCACAGCCCGATGCGCAGCAGCTCCCACCGCTGGAAGCGGCGGAGGGCGTCGAGCTGCGCCTCGGGGTCCGAGATTCCCAACTGGGCCCCCTGGGCCTCAATGTAGAGCTGTTGGACGCTCTTGAGATCGGCGAGGCGTTTCTGCTCCATCAACCGGTCGAGATAGCCCGGGTTGCACAGCAGGATGTCGGTGAGAAACTGGCTGCCGATGAACAGCCGGATGAGAATCTCGATGCCACGGGGGTTGGTGCCCAGTGTCTGCCACAGCGCGGCGCGGTCGGGAACGTTGTGGACGAACCGTTCGAAGTTGAGCAGGGTATGGTCGGGCTGGGCCGAGTCGGCCAGGCAGACCAGCAGGGTGGGAAAGACCACCTGCCAGACGGTGTCGGGCTGCGGGGGGGCGAAGAGCTGACGCAGCCGTTCGGCCGCCAAAGTGACCTCGCGGAACCCCGCCCCCCGCAGCCGATCTTCGAGACCGGGGGAAGCGAGCGCGGCGGACGTGGCGGGGGGGGAAGAGACCGGCTGGGTGCGCTCGGAATTCATCAAACGGAAAGACCGCGCAGGGGCGGGGGTCAAAGGTCAGGGGAGGAACCGGATCCGGAACGGGTTGCGCCGCGGGGCCGAAATCAGCCGACCTGCGCCGCTGCCGCCTCGCGTCGGGCCAACTGCAGGTCCGATTCGACCATCATACGGGCCAGGTCGCGCAGTGACACCTTCGGCTGCCAGCCGAGTTGGCGGCGGGCCTTGCTGGCGTCTCCCAGCAGCATGTCGACCTCGGCGGGTCGATAAAAGGCCGGGTCGATCACCACATACCGCTGCCAGTCGAGCTCGAGGTGGCCAAACACCTCCACCAGGAATTCCCGCACCGAATGTTTCTCGCCGGTGGCGATGACGTAATCTTCGGGGGTGGGCTGCTGCAGCATGAGCCACATCGCCTCGACATAATCACCGGCGAACCCCCAGTCGCGCTGGGCATCGATGTTTCCCAGCCGCAGTTCCGACTGCAGCCCCAGCTTGATGCGGGTGGCGGCGCGGGTGATCTTGCGGGTCACAAACGCCTCACCCCGGCGGGGAGACTCGTGATTGAACAGGATGCCGCAGCAGGCGTACATCCCATACGACTCGCGATAATTGATTGTCTGCCAGTGGGCGTAGACCTTGGCGCAGCCATAGGGGCTGCGGGGATGAAAGGGGGTCTGCTCGGTCTGGGGGCTTTCGACGATGCGGCCGAACATTTCGCTGGAGGACGCCTGGTAGAACCGGACCTGGCGCCCGGTCCGCAGCTGGTGCTGGCGGATCGCCTCGAGCATCCGCAGTGTTCCCAGCCCGGTGACATCAACGGTATGCACGGGCAAATCGAACGACAGCTTCACATGGCTCTGCGCACCGAGGTGGTAGACCTCATCGGGACGGCAGGCATCGAGGATCTCGGGCAGGTTGGAGCCGTCGGAGAGATCGCTGCTGTGGAAGGTGATGCGGGGATCCACCGGCAATCCATAGCGCAGATAGGGTGCCAGCCCGTGGACCACGTAGCCTTTGTCCAGAAGAAGTTCCACCAGATAGGAACCATCCTGTCCATTGACACCGGTGATGAGGGCGACACGACCGTTGCAACTCACAAATCTCTCCCGGAAACGGATTTGGGTCACGCGCGACGGTATGCCGTCGAAAACAGCCCGTCAAGTGAGTTGACGACCCGCCGGGAGTCGATAGAATGCAGTCTCTTGAGTTGTTCACGGCTCCGTAGCTCAGTCGGTTTAGAGCGCTGGCCTGTCACGCCAGAGGTCGCGGGTTCAAGTCCCGTCGGAGTCGCTGACAAATCCCCGGCGATGGTGATCCATCGCCGGGGATTTTTTATGGCCCGGGGTGCAGGGCATCGTTTGCAGTCTGGCAGACTGGCGTCTTCCGCGGTCGCAGATTCCTGACCAAATCGGTTGCCCATCAAGCCGACGCACCTTTCGGCGGCAGCGGAGAAAAGTGCCGACACAGGACCGGTTCAATCCCGACGGCAACCAATCAACCCGCTGCGTCCTGCGGTCAAACAATCCAGCCACTTGTCGCATGTCGCGAAAAGTGGCTGGAACCGTCGAAGCCGTGCGAAAATGACCTGCCGCGGCAATTCGCCGTTACTTTCTGATTCGGGATGACTGGCGCGTTCGCTGCCGGCGATGGGTCAGCCCGAGTGCCACGGCCCCGAAGGTAAGCAGCACCCAGGTACTGGGTTCTGGCACCGTCTGGGGTATGTACATCGCGTACAACTGCCCTCCCTGAACCAATTCCCCGGGAATGCTGTAGTGCGCCTGGACCGTGCCGAGGAACCAGCCCGCTCCCAGCCAGGGGGCGGGAATGATGCCCGAAGCCTCTTCGTCCCGGGTGAAGGGAGCCGTCACAGGAGTGGTCAGAGCGCCATTTGTCGGGCCATCACCAAATCGCGCCGAGTCGAAGGTGGCGATCTCGAGGAGGGAATCGGAAGGGACGTCGTAGAGCCAGTGCCGACCGAGCCGGGAATTGTTCCCCACATCCTCCTGCATGATCAACTGGGTGCGCCTGCCGTTGGACACAGCCGTCATGTTGTCGAGCATCTCGGCTCCCTCGGTTCCCTCGAGCAATGCCTCGATCGTCCCGCCGGCCTGCGGATTGGTGATGTCGTCGAACGTGACCTTCCACAGTTGGCTGCGGCCCCCCGCCGGTGTCGTGGTATCGGTCGTGACGAAGTAGAACACCTCCTTGTTGGTGGGATCCCAGACCCCATCCTCGACGCGCCGGAATTCCGTGACCCCATTGGCGACACTCTCGGCCTCGAGAGCGAAGCCGGTGGTGTCGTCGGAGATGTCGGTACTGTAGTCGTACAGCGTGAAGCGATCGCCATTGACGATCTGGTCTTCATTGAGCCGTCCGGTCACCTTCATGCCGTGCAACTGACCGTTGGTCAGCCCGGCCTTGTCGATCGCCAGGCCCGAATTTGTCTTCTGGCCGACATAGACAAACAACTGGCTGGGTTCGCCGCCCCCCTCCGAGGTGAAGGTCCGTCCGCCGTCATCCGTGCCCATCACAATGGTCTTGTCCTGGGCATGCGGACTGGCAAGCGCATTTTCCCAGGGTATCCGCCCCAGTTCCGCCAACTGCCACGCCTTTCCGGCGTCGGAACCCGACGCCTGGGCGGCGAACACCCGGCCATAGGGCTGGGAGGCCCCCGCATTGCCAGTCTCTTCCCCCGTCAGAAAGAGCTTCTCGGTGGTCCCCAGACCGCTCGCCGAATTGAAGAAGGCACTTTGCGACGGCAGATCGGCCGAGCAGAAACGGGCGAATGCCGTGGTCTGCTGCACATAGTTCTGAGACGTCGTGTTCCAGAGGTAGGTCTGACTGATCAGGTCCGATCCGCTGACGACCGAGAGATCGGAACTATTGATAACCCATTTGGAAACGAAGGCTCCGGCACTGCCGTGTGCCCGGGTGATTCCGGCAGTGGCAGACAGCTCGTGGGTGACCAGCATGGTGAAGGTGCCGTCACCATTGTCCCAGGCTCCGGCACCATCGGGAATTCCCACAAGGCGGTAGCCGCCGTAGCTCTCATTTGGGGTGGTCGTACCATTTCCATTCGAAGCGATTGAAACGACCTTCACACCGGGGGCCGTGCCCACCACGTACGGGGTCTGCTGGGTGCTGGGTCCCTTGATCTGACCAGCCTGAAGATTTCCCCCGAGGGCTGCCAGAAAGCCCACCACCAGCAACTTCTTTGCACTGCAACGAACCATGTGTTCTTCCTCTTGCTTGGAGTTGGTTGGAACAACCATCCGGATTCACGATGCCAGAAAACCCGGCTGCTGCCCGACGGTTGCCGCTGGGAGAGACCGTATTTATGGAAATTCAAATTCCGATGAAGGATCTGATAGTCTTTACCAGAGGACAGGGACCCAGGCGCGAGGATTTCGCGAAGTTGGGCCATGTGTTCCGTGAAGACTGCAAACTGCTCTTGGGGACTCCTTCCCAGCACACACCGTGCCGATCCCAACACCCAGGATTGCGCCCGCACCGACCGGTCTTTGAAAATCCGGTGAACTGGCACTTTCCCGATTGCCGAGATGCTCTCCCAGGAAAACTCTTCCATGACCGATCTGGTGGATGGTGACAGCGTCGAGATGCAGGGTTCGGGGTCGAAGCCCTACGTGCTTAAAAATACCGGGGGGGTCTACTCGTGCTCGTGTCCCGCCTGGAGAAACCAGTCGATCGCCATCGAGCGCCGCACCTGCAAGCACCTCAAGAAACTGCGCGGCGAGGCGGCCGAACTCGCGCGGATTGGCACCCCGCCAGCCGCCACTGAGCCCGCGGCGGAACCCAACGAAACCGGCGAGGGTACCTCCGACAAATCACTCCCGCTGCTGTTGGCCGAACGCTGGACCGGTGAGGCCGACATCACCGGCTGGTGGATGAGCGAGAAACTCGACGGCGTGCGGGCCTTCTGGAATGGCAGCACGTTTCTGTCGCGGCTGGGGAATGAGTTCCTCGCCCCCGAGTGGTTCACCGCCGGCCTGCCGAATGTCCCGCTGGATGGTGAACTCTGGCTCGATCGCCGCAAGTTCCAGCGGGCGGTCAGCATTGTCCGCCGGCGCGACCGCAGTGAACACTGGCGCGAACTGCGGTATGTGGTGTTCGACCTGCCCGAGATGACCGAACCCTTCGAAGACCGCCAGCGACAACTGGCCGACCTGCTGCAAACGCGAAGTCCCGAATTTGCCCAAGTGCACGTGCAGGAACCGTGTCGGGGGGGCGACCATCTGCGCGACGAACTCACGCGGATCGAGCAGTTGGGAGGAGAGGGGTTGATGTTGCGGCAGCCGGGCTCACTGTACGTGGCGGGCCGTTCGACCACCCTGCTGAAGGTCAAGCAGTTTCTCGATGGCGAGGCGCGGGTCATCGAGCATGTGTCCGGCGCGGGCCGGCACAAGGGACGGCTGGGAGCGCTGGTGTGTGAACTGGCCGATGGCCGGCGATTCTCGGTCGGCACCGGTTTCTCCGATGCCGAACGGGCGAACCCGCCGCAGGTCGGGTCCCTCATCCACTTCCGCTACCAGGAACTCTCGGACGGAGGCGTTCCCCGGTTTCCGACTTACGTTGGGGTTCGGGTCGATGCTCCCCGGGCCAGCGCCAGTGACGACCTGGCGCGCGAGACCCCGCCGGCGCGGCGTGGGCGGTCATCCCGTCAGACGCCGCGTCCACAGGCGACCCCGGTCTCCACAGGCACGGCAGGCTCTCCCTTGCCCTCCTCCCCAGCGGCAACCTCGGATCCGCCTGCCGGAAGTGCCGGTGCCAGTGTGGGTGACCGCCCGATCTGTCTGGAGTGCCGGGAGGCAGGGGCCAGCAAATTCTGGGAGGTGCACGTGCAGGGGGGCGAGTTGACGGTGAGGTGGGGCAAGATTGGGACCGCCGGTCAGCGCAAGACCAAGACCTTCGCCAGCCCGGAAGCGGCGATGCGCGAAGCTGAAGGGCTGCTGGCCGAGAAGCGGGGAAAAGGGTACCGCGAGAGTTCGGGAGACACATGAAGTCGCCACACCCCCATCGCGAACCGGTGCTGGCGATGGTGCGAAGACCGCCACCGTCCGGGCGGCGGGTGCCACCGGGGACCGGCTGGCCCAGGCCAGGCCGGTGGGGCCTGGGGGTGATCGCCCCCCTGGTCCTGGTCTGGAGTGTCGCGGTGGGGCATTGCGGCTGGAGGCTGTGGACCGAGGCCGACGCAGTGGCGATGCTTCAGGCCCGGGGGACGATCTGTCGCCGCGTCTCCCTCCCGGTGGCGGAACTGGGGTGGTCGGTGGAGACCGGGGCAGGAACGGGCGGGTCAGTCACGGTCCCCTCCCTTTCGCTGGTGAAGGAAGTCGCCTGGTTTCCCCGCGTCCCGGAAGCCACCCCTCCGTCCTGGAGCCAGCTGCGCGGATTGATTTCGCTGGAGAGTCTCTCGTGGTGCCAGAATCCCGAAGACGAAGACTGGCGGCATCTGGAGGCGTTGACCGCCCTGCGACAACTGCACCTGAGATCGGTGACACTCCCCCCGGGAGTCTTGGCACGCATCGCCCAGCTGCCGGATCTCGAAGAGCTGCGGCTCGACGACTGCCACTGGCCGCCGGGGGAATTGGCACACGTGACCTCCGCCCGCCGTCTGGCGGTGTTGCAACTGGATTTCAGCCCGGTCGAGGAGAGCGAGTTGCGGTCTCTGGTCGATTTGCCCCGGCTGCGGTCACTCAGTCTGACTGGATCGGGCGTGAGTGAGGCGGCCTGCCGCGAGTTGCTGCAACACTCCCCGCAGATCGATCTGAGTGACGATTGAGCGTCGCTTGCTGGCATGCGACGCAGTCGGTTCCACCCGCGCCGGTGGGCATGCGACAGAAGAGGCGCGGGTGAGGCAGGAACCGGGCTCGGTCTGTTGCACCTGCGCCCCGACTGGCCTAGCGTATGAGCTGTGGTCGGGACGGTCGTACGAACGCCCGCTTTCGGACGACGGGGGCGGACTGGCGGCGGGAGCAGCGGGGAGGGATTTCTTTCCCGAAGGTCCCGCAACCGTGTGGCGGATGGCGAATGTCTCGGACTTTGGTCTCCCCTGATCCAGCGTTTCTCTTGGGAATTCCCCGATGATTCTCACCGGCAGCGAGATCAAGGCCCAGCTTGGGAAGAACATCGTCATCGATCCGTTCGATGACCGGCAGTTGAATCCCAACAGCTACAACGTGCGGCTGCACAACGAACTGCTGGTCTACGAAGAAATCGTGCTCGATATGCGCCGGCCCAACCGGTTCCGGCGGTACACGATTCCCGAGGAAGGGCTCGTGCTGAGCCCGAACCAGCTCTATCTCGGGCGCACCATGGAACGGACCGAGACGTATAATCTCGTGCCGATGCTGGAGGGCCGTTCTTCGGTCGGCCGGCTGGGGCTCTTCGTGCATGTCACGGCCGGGTTTGGTGACGTGGGCTTTCGGGGCTATTGGACCCTCGAGATGTTCGCCGTGCAGCCCATCCGGGTCTATCCCGGCGTCGAGATTGCGCAGCTCTTCTACCACACCATCGAAGGCTCCGTCTCGGAATACGACGGCGGGAAATACCAGAACAACCGCGACATCCAGCCGAGCCTGCTGTTCAAGGATTTCGAAGAACACCGCGATCCCCAATTGCGGCTGTCGTTCGGACAGGAAGTCTCGCACTGACGGAACGGGTCCCGGTCAGCCCCAGAGTTCCCGCAGCGGGGTCCCGGTGGTGATGCTGACCGGTCGGCCGCCGGCGTCGGGAAACTGGGTGGCGAGATCGATGCCCAGGTGCCGGTAGAGCGTGGCCAGCACGTCCTGGGGATCGACGGGGCGCTCGACCGGATAACCGGCCTGTCCATCGGTGGCCCCAATCACCTGGCCCATCCGCAGGCCGCCCCCCGAGACCAGAATCGACTGCGCCCCGGGCCAATGATCGCGCCCCCATTGCAGCTTTTTCGTGGCGGTCCCTTCTTGCAGGGTGCCGCGGGGTGTGCGGCCGAATTCTCCCGCGGCAATCACCAGCACATCCTCGTTGAGACCCCGGTCGTACAGATCGTTGATCAGCGTCGCCACCACCTGGTCGTAAACCGGCAGGCGGTGCCGCATGATGGTCGGCAGGTCGATGTTGACGGCGTGATCGTCCCAGCCGGGGGCATCCATCGCCTTCACCCCTCCCGGGACACTGATGGTCACAAAGCGCACTCCCGCCTCCACGAGCCGCCGGGCGACCAGCGCCGTCTGGCCCCAGTCGTCTCCATAAGCGGCCACAAGGCGGGGATCTTCGTGCGACAGATCAAAGGCGGCGCGGGCCTTGTCGGCCAGCAGAATCTCCACGGCGGTCTGCTGGAAGTCATCGAGCGCCTCCATGCTGCCGCGGTGATCCAGCTCGCGACGCAGCAGATCGAGTTGCCGCAGCAACCCGAGCCGGTCGTGCAGCCGAGAGCCGTCGACGGTCAACGTGGAATTCGGGAGACCGGTCTTGGTGACGATGGGCAGCCGCCAGGAACTGTTCCAGTAGCCCTCGCCAATTCCCGGCAGATACTCGCCGAACGCACTGTTGTAGACCACCAGCCCCATGCCAACGGCGGCGGGCAGTCCGCGGACCTGTGAGCGCAGGGCCCGCCCCACAATGGCCCCCAGTTGGGGGTGGGTCGATTCGAACGTCCCCGGCTTGAGCCCGGGATGGCCCGACAGAAACCGCCCGTGGGCCTCGAAGTGTCCCCCTTCGCCATGGGTGCAGGACCGGATCAGAGAAAACCGTTCGGCGATCTCGGCATGCCGGGGGAGCAGTTCGCAGAGCTCGAGTCCGGGGACGCGTGTCGCGATCGGCTGACACGGACCTCGGACCTCGGAGGTGGCTTGCGGTTTCAGGTCGTAGGTTTCGAGCTGGCTGGGGCCGCCATGCAGGAACAGGAAGATCACCGATTTCGGCCGCTCCACATCGGTTCCCTGCGCCGCTTCGAGCCGCAACAGGCTGGCCAGATTGAGCCCCCCCGCCGCCAACAGGCCCGCCCGCAGCAGACCACGGCGGCCGATGTGGCCTGGCGAAGGAAGCGAGTCACTGGGTGTGGGCACGGGACCCTCGGGAGAAACAAACAGAACGAGGAGCCCTTGAGCCCCCCAGGGGACGGGTGGGCCGCCCCTCGTGGCGATCGGCATTCCCCCCGCGTCCCAGAATACAGCACGCATCGACGTGACACGAGAGGAGGTGGGAGAACGCCCGGTCGAGCGGGTCAGTTCCAGAGGAACTCTGGTCTCGCAACTGTCATCAGGAAAAACCTGCATTTTTTTTGGCGGATTGCCGGGTGATTTTCGACCACTCATGTCGTAGCCGATTCAAACCTGTCGGATGCAAAAACAAGTTTCGCAGCGACGACTCAGATGCCGTTGAGAGTCGCCTGCCTGGCCTCGCCGCAAGTCCTGGTTGTTCCAGTCGACACTCGCTGCGGACAGGCCACCCCGGGAGTCCTTTCCACGCTCCCGGTCCGTACGTTCAACGGCAGGATTCACCTTCCC
>Ga0315903_10001557_pt1 | contig 34833 bp, 52 predicted proteins | sample LakEriMetagenome_7_FD_203524 | JGI IMG/M metagenome (GOLD analysis project Ga0315903, IMG submission 203524) | Freshwater fungal communities from buoy surface, Lake Erie, Ohio, United States - Buoy 2 MA119 | ecosystem: Environmental > Aquatic > Freshwater > Lake | place: USA: Lake Erie, Ohio...
GGTTCGGAACAGGCGCGATCTCCGTCGTGTCTGCGGGGAGCCTCCCCGCGATAGCGAGGCGCGCGCCGGAGTTTCTCGCTCGTCCGTCGTAGGGGATCGCGTTCGGATCCGCCGCAAACGGCGTAAAAGCGCGCGTCGGCACCCAGCCCTGGGTGTAGTTGACGAAGTCGACGCGCTTGACGAGCATTTGGAACGCGAAGGGCACGTAGATCTCTGAGGCCGCGTTGAGCGTCGGGCTGACGTTCATCATCGCGCCCGTGATCACGTACGAGTCGATCTTGAGGTTGATGATCTTCTGTCGCCGCGCGAGCTGCGTCCCTCGAAGGATCTCCAAGTACAGCCGCAGGAAGTTGGTGGTCTGGTCATCCTGAACGGTGTTCATGAGCCAGCCCGTGAACGACCAAACAGGTGGTTGCTGACCAAAGAAGAACGCGACGTAGTTGTCCGCGAGCGTGTCCTTCACGTCGACCTTTTCTTGCAGAGGCATGGACGCCTGCGAGATGAAAAAGTCGAGGTACCCGTTCGTGGCGTACGTCTGATTCGCGCGAACTTGAGCGTCGCGCGAGCCCGCGCCGCCACGCGTCCGGTTCTGCTGCCGCTGTGTGGGATCCCCCGCGATGCGCGGAGCAAGCTGCGTCTGGGTGTGTGTGTCCGCGATCGACGCCAAGAAGAGGTTCATCTCTCCCGCGTCCACGCGCACAAACATGCGCGCGAGCGTGTTCCGAAACAGATCGCTTCGAAAGCCCCTGTTGACCGCGTACTTGGGCGTGGTGCCTTGCAGGTACTCTGCAAACACGCCCCCAGCGCCGCGTGAGGGCGAATACGACGAGCCGCCGCCTACCCCTGTAGACGGTGGACGATCTCGGCCGGGAGCGTAGACGGCGGTCATTGGTTTTCAGGATCCTCATCGAAACGGTAGACGATGAGCGGGCCCCGCTCGCCGCTGATGTGCTTGGCGAGTCGCCAGAGCGATGGAAAAGCGATGTCCGGCGCGGAGGCGTTGCGGAAGTTCTCGATGACGTTCTCGTGCATGACGTTCAGCGCGTCGTAGGCCGTGCCGGGAATGATCTCCTCTCGCAGCGGAGGAAGATCTTCGACAGGGGGCTCATTTGGATTCTGATCTAGCGCGTCCATCATCGCCCTCCGGGGCTCACGAGGTTGTCCAAGCTGCCACCTTGAATGACGTCCCTGAGGTTCGCCGTCACTTGACGAAGCTCACGGCTGGCGTCGAGGAGCGCGTCTCCGCTGGCGCCGACGCCCGACCGGCGAGCGGCGTCTTCGGTGGACGTGCTCTGGTCTTCTTGCGCGTCAGCAGCGGCGTCCGCTCGCGTCGATCGGCGCAGACGAGAGATGACCTGTTCATCCTCGCGCCCTGAGAACACCGAGTCGAGAATCGAACCCATCACGCCGCGCTCTTCGCGGTACTTGCGCCGCTCAGTTTCGCCCCGCTCGCCGCGACGCGAGAATTGCTCGCGGATCGAGGCGAACGCGCGATCGTCCCTACCTCCGCTCTGCTGATAGCGACGAATTGCGCGGGCCAGTTCGGGATTCTGCGCGCCCAGCTGATTCAGGTTCTCTCGCGACGCGCCCATGAGCCGGTCGCGAACCTCACCCTCGGAGAAGTTCTCTCCAGTTACGCCGCGCAAGATGTCCGCCATCGCCCCGCCGCCCTGCGCCATGGACATCGCGCCAAAGCGCACGTTTCTTGCGCTTCGCGCGTCGCTGAGGACGCCGGTGCTTTGCTCCAAGTTCGTCATCATCTCCCGCGCCGAACCACGTCCAGCCGAGTCAACGAAGCGGCGCGCGTTGTCCTTGTCGGCGTCCGTCATCGACGACGCCATGCCGCGCGCGCCACTGTCCAGCCTTGCCAGCTCCGTCGTCGACAGCCCATTTCGCGAAGCTTCGACCGACAGCTCAGTGAGCTGCCTCCGAGCGCGCTCAGCACGCGCGCCGCCTTGCCCGGCAGCCGAAACCAACTGCGCGCGCGCCATCATGTAGCGGCGCGAGAATTCATGCTTCGCCGTGCCCTCGCGACCGACGCCTTCGATGTTCTCGAATTGCCGCAAGAAGCGCGACGTATCTTCCGCGCTGGCGTTCGATCCCAGCAGCCTCGTCGTAGCTTCTCCTTCACGTGCACGGAGCGCCTGATTGAAGCCTCCAGAGCGCGTGCCGCTGTTTGTGCGCTCCAAGTCTTGGTACATCCGCTGACGCTGCTCCGGCGTCATCACGTCGAGCGCCGCACCAGAGCTCGCCTGCACGGCTTGCGACAAGCCGCCCTCTGCCAAGCGACGGTCGATATCCGCCTGGGACATGCCGGAGCGGCGCAGCGTGTTCACGTAGGAATCGCGGATCCGCGCGCCCGACGTCGCGCCCGACCCCAAAATGTTTCCGGGGTCAATCATGCCTCCCGTCACATACATCGTGCCGGTGCGGAACGCTGCATTGATGCTCATGCCCGCGCTACCCGTAGGCGTGCGCCCCGCTCCGCCCATGAGTCCCGCGAGGCTCTGTCCGAACTCCTGCTGCGCGCGGATTCCAGCTTCGCCTTCGCCGAACAGCCGGGACGTGGACCCCGCGAGCCGCTCGCGCTCGCGATCCGTCGTGCTCGCGATCAAACCGGAGAGACGGCGCCCCTCGGAGTAGTCGCGCAGCTCGCCTCTACGCGCGGCGCGAGACGTCGTACCCGCGATGATCGGCGCAGCAAACACGTTGACGAGGCTCGACCCGCCGCGCATCTCCGCGAGGTCGTAGCTGTCTCGCAGCGCGTTCATCCCGCCGTTGGACTCGCGATTGAGGCGCGTGCCTTCTTCGGAGACGGAGTGCATGAACGTGTCGAACTGCGCCGACTCCCGCCGACGTCGAGCGCGACGCCGTCCGCTGTCCGTCAACGGGGCCGCGTCGATCGAGTGTTCCACGCCGAGCGCGTGAAGGGCGCTTTGGCGCATGCCCTGGTAGCTGTTCCGTACGCCGTAAAGGCCCTCAGACAGTCCCGTCTCGCGCCCAAACGTATCCATGATCGAGGGCGCCTCAGCTTCGCGCTGACGCAGCTCAGCCGCGCGGCCCTCGCGACGATTCACGTTGATCTGCTGACGTTGCCCCTCGAAGTAGCCCGGAGACGACAGTTCTTGCGCTCGCGCCAGGGCCTGCGATTGCGACATGCCCATGGCTTGCGCAGCGGTCATGAACCCCGCAGAGCCCCGCATGTTCATCTGCCGCGCGAGGTTCGTGATCTGCGTGTCTTCCGTGTTGCGCTGAGCGAAAGGGCCCTGCGCCGCCATGATGCGGCCGATCTGGTCCTGCAGCATCGGCTGCATGGCGACGGCCATGCCCAAGCCCTCGACGCCAGATCGCCCCGCCATCTGGCCCAGGACATTGGAGCCGCGTCCCGTCATCGAGAACAAGTCGGAGCGGCCCGACATCATGTTCTCCAACGCGCCTTGGTTGAGGCCCCCGTTCGCGGTCATCATGCCGGGCGCCAGCATCGGAAGTTGCAGCATGCCCGCGCTAAACATGTTGTTGAGGTTGCCGAGGCCTTGAGCGCCGCCAACCATCGACATCATCTGCGGGCTCAGAATGCCCGCGTTCTGCGACGCCGACGCGATTCCAAGGTTGGCCATGCCTGTGCGGAAGCCCAGGCCCTGGCTCATGCCCATGGACTGAAACGTCGCGGAGCCCGCGCTACCGCCGATCTCGGCCATCTCCTGAAACGACATGCCCGCCATGCGCGCAAACGATCGCCCGCTCTGCACGGCTCCGAGCGTCTCGCTGAGGTTCAGTCCGCTTGCGCGCAGCGAACCCATCGTCTGGATCGCGCGCTGAATGTCTGGCTCCTTCGCGAGCTCCATGAAGGCGTTGACGCTCTTGGCGATCTCGCGGACGCGGCCGACCATCTCTTCGGGGTTGGACACGCCGGACATCATCCCGGAGTGCGCGCTCGCTTGCGTCATCTTCGCCAAGTCTTGCGTGTTGAACCTGTCGAAGGTCTCGCGCCGAAACGAGGCAGAGTTGCCGAGCTCCAACACGCCGCGCGCGGCGTCGCTCGCCGCGTGATGGCTGAAGCCTGAGCCGCTGGCGTGAAGCGAGCCGCCGAACGGCATGAACTGCTGCGACGCGTGCTCAATGCCGCCCGCAAGAGCGCGCTGTTGAATCGCGGGCGTCATGGCGTTGGACATGAAGGCGTTCTGCCCCGCCTGTCCCATGCCGCCGAACTCGGAGCCGAAGAAGCCCAGCGTTCCGCCGATCGCTGCGCCCCAGCCGCCTCCGCCCATGCGCGCGCCGAGAGCTGCACCCGCGAAGCCCGCAAGAGCGTTCGTGCCGACGCGCGCCGCGAGGCCCGCGCCCGCCGTCCGCATGGTGAAGCCGCGATCGTCCGCAGCTTGAGCCTGCGCCAGATGCGAACCATACGGCGTATCGAACATCGCAGGCGGCGCTGCGGGGCCGAACGGCACGACATGGGAGCCCTGGGGCCCCGCGTAGAGCGGAGGGGGCGCGGCATACCCCTGCGCGAAGACCGACGGGGGACCCTGATGCCCGAGTCCAGCGTAAGGATTCGGACCCGGATAGGGGTTGTACGGGGCGCTGGGCATCTGGGGCTGCATCACGCCCGTCGGCCCCTGGTACATCGGGGGCGCACCCGTCATCGTCTGGTAGGTGTTGCCCGGAAACATCTGCGGCAACGCCCCAATGGCCGCGCCCGGGCCGCCCGTGGCCAGCATCGCGCTGATCTGGCCCGGGAAGACCACCGGCGGCGGCACCGCAAGCGCAGGCAGCAACCCCGCTTGCTGCTGCATGGAGGTGTACTGGGAGTTGAGGGACGTCGGATCCCCGTTCGGCGGAGGCATATCTGTAGTCTACTAGTCAGCGCCGAAGCGTTCGACCTTCTTCAGCGCTTGCTGCTCGCGCATCTTTCGCTCCATTTCGGCCAGCTGTTCGTGACGCAGGCGTTCACGTTCAGCGCGTTGATAGGAAGGGAGATACCGATCTTGATACAGCTCTGCCTCGTAAATACGCAACCAGAGGTTGATCTCCTCGTGCATCGAAGCTTTTCGCTTCTGAATCATGGTGTCCGACGTCGTAAGTTCCACGAGCTGCATGAGCACAAGCTCCACCATTCTCGTGAACAGCGAGGCTTCAGCGTTCTTCAAGTTCTGCTCTCGAAAAAGCATCTCTTGCAGAACAGCGTCTTGAAACGAGCCCGCCCGGGGAAGATCTACGCCCGCCGCCAACGCTTTGGCGCGAACGATCCCGGACGGGCGGATCAGAAACCCGAGGACGCGCCCTCGCTGAGCGCGGCGTAGGTCTTGGCGTCGAAGTCGATCAACGCGCGGTAGACCACGTCGACAATCGGGCCCGCGATGAACCGATCGCAGAACGTCAGCCGCTGGCTGAACGCTGCGTCATGCTTCATGGGGTCTTCGTCAGGCGCTGCTGTGGGCAGAGGCTTGTCCCTGTAGCGGATCAGGGAGCACGCGAGCTGCACTCGAAGCCGCGCTTGATTGAGGACCTGCTGATCGTACGTCCGCACTTCGTCGATCGCGTTGGCGACGCGCTGATTGGCCGCCGCGTCACGCGACCGCAGCGTGAGCTTCAAACGCCCGTTGTAGAGCACGTACTCCTTCTCCCAGAAGCCTTGCTCCAGAACCTTGTCGAGGATGTCGTTGGCGTCCGTCTCGCTGAGGCCCGCGTTCTTGATGTTCCGCTGCCACCGCTCTGCGGGCGTCAAGTTCAAGTACTCCTTGGCCTTCGCGCGCGCGTCCTCGATCTGCTTGACGCGCTCGGCCTCGGTTGAGGCGGGAGGCGTCGCGCTGAGGATTTCCTGCGCGAGCTGATCCGTGGGGTTGCTCGGGTCGAAGACCGGAGCCGACGGAGGCAAGGGCGGCGCGGGAGCCACGGCCGATGGCCGGGCTGGCGTTGCGTTGTCCGCGCCGCTCTTCGTGTTTACGCCGTATTCCCCGGGGCGCCGAATCTCTTCTGACATCTTGTCGTACTCCCTTACCTAGTGGTGGTATATGGAACTGAAAGCGTATCCGCTTTCGCAAATGGGGAGAAGCCCCAAGGAGAGCCAAGATGGCATCAGTCGAGTGGTTGAGCAATCCAGCAGCAGGAATCGCGCGGTCGGTCCGCCCCGGACAAGTGACGATGGCGCGAATCGTCGAAGAAACGTTGCTTCGTGAACAAGGCCAGATCGTCTTTCTGGAGGCCGGCACCGGCACTGGCAAGAGCTTCGCCTACTTGATCCCCGCGCTGCTGAGCGGCAAGCGCGTCGTCATCTCGACGGCGAAGAAGGCCTTGCAGAACCAGCTCGTCGAAAAGGATCTGCCGTTCCTGTGCGGGAAGATCAAGGAGACGAGCTACGCCCTCTTGAAGGGCAAGAACAACTACGCGTGCACGCTGCGCTTCAAGGAGCTCGTTACGAACGACGCGTACAAGCGCCTTCCACAGTACGAACGCACGATGGTCGAAGAGTGGATGGAGACCAGTGTCTACAACGACCTGTCCGAGCTGATTCCACCCTTCACGCTCGACGGCCAGATCCGCGTGGCGGAGTGCGTGCGAAAGAGCTGCCCGCACGCTGAAAACGCGTGCGGCTACGTCGACGCGCGAGACAAAGCGCTCGGCGCCCAGATCGTGGTCGTCAATCACGCGCTGCTCGCCTACGACCTCTCCCTCGGCGGAGGGAAGATCCTCGGCAAGTACGACGCGCTCGTGATCGACGAGGCGCATCAAGCGCCGAAGTTCTTCCGCGAGGCCTTCTCGCTGAAGCTGCACCACAAGCACCCAGAGGCGATTCGGCGTCTGTTCGACGGGACTGAGTTCGAACCGCACGAGATCCTCGACGGGATCTACAACGCGATTTTCACCTCGGTGCCGCCGAAGAACGACAAGCTGGAGCTCACGTCGTCGTTGGCGCAAGTCTTCGACGACCTGCACGGCGAGCTCGACCGCATCTACTCGAAGCTCTCCGCCAAGGGCCTGCTCGACGAGGATGAACCGACCGAGTCTGCAGGCGGCGTCGTCGCTTCGGCGCGCGCCAAGCTGAAGGCAGGTGCGACGCTGATCGACAAGACCAGGAAGCTCGCGAAGATCGTCCTCGGGCGGCACGTGATCCGCGACGAAGAAGGTGACGTCATCGGCGGAGACGACACCGAGTACCTCTGCTACGTCGAGAAGCGCGGACGCGGAGATGTGCCCGAGATCATCGTCACGCCCATCGAAGTGGGACCCCTGATCGCGCCAGCCCTCCTCGGCGTGGGGCGCGTCGTCGTCACCAGCGCGACGCTCGCCACCGCGAACGGGATGGACTACATGGCCCGCGAGTACGGGCTGAACCCCAGCCAGATCAGCGTCAAAACGGTGTTGCCGTCGCCGTTCGACTACAAGGCGCGCTCTACGGCGTACATCTCCGCGACGGCCCCGGATCCGTCTGGGCGTGGAGATGACTACTACGCCGCCATGAGCGCTGAAATCCATGAGCTGCTCTGCGCGTCGCGTGGAGGAGCGTTCATCCTCTGCGCCTCCTACGAGGACATGAACCAGCTCGCGGATGGCTGCCGCGACTTGCTGCGCTCGGGCCCCAAGGGCGAGGCGTCGCCGTACATCATCGCGACGCAAGCGGGCTCCCCCGACGCGACGCTCGACTGGTTTCGCAAGACGCCGCGCGGGGCGCTCTTCGCGGTGAAGACGTTCTGGGAGGGCGTTGACCTGCCGGGCCTCGGCCTGCGGCTCGTCGTCATCCCCCGCCTGCCGTTTCCAAACGCGGGTGACGTTGTTCTGCGCGCGCGCAAGGGCCTGATCATCGAGCGTCTCACCGATCAGGGCTACGAAGAGAAGCGCGCCCAGATTCAGACCTGGGACGCCTTCGACTTCCAAGAGGCACTCATGGACCTCAAGCAGGGCGCGGGGCGCCTCATCCGCGCCGAGACCGACATGGGCGTCGTGGCGCTGCTGGACAAGCGCGCGTACGCCTCGACCAAGGGCTACTCAGGGAAGGTCCGCAACGCTCTCCCCATGCCCTCCACCTACGACAAGGCTCCGGTCCTCAAGTTCCTCTCCGTGCTCGCGAGCCAAGTGGTTCCCGAAGTCGCGCCCCCTGTTGTCGCGCCTGTGGTGCGGAAGGTGGACCGCTCCGAAGAGCTGTGAACGCCGTAAAACGGCGTTTGCCCGACGGTACAAGAACATGGAGGTATCCATGTTCAAAGTCGTCGAACACTCAGCTAACTGGGACTGGGACTCGATCCCTGTTGTTGTCGCCGAGGGCATCGAGGATCGTGCTGACGCCAAACGGCTCGCCGCCGAGCAGCGTCGAAAGCACGAGGAGGAGTCCATCTGGGACATGGACGTCTGGGTGGAGTAGTCTCTCCTTCGATGTTCCCTGACGTCGTCGACAGAGTCCCGACCTCGATCTGTGTCACATGCCGGCAACCGTTGGGCCCTGAGCACGCTGTGCTCAAGGTGCTCACGGTTGCCGGCGTGGGCCCGGGTCCTGGTTTGGCCCGTACCGTCCATGTAAACGGCGTTGTCGAGCTTTCCCACGTGCGCTGCTCGCAGCATACTTACACGTGGAAGCACCCTGACGTACCACGTCGAGCCCTCCGAACCGGGAATCCAGACTACGTGCCAACCCGAGCGCCTGATTACCAGTGTCTCTTTTGCGGCAAGGTCTACGCACGCGGCGACCGCATCGTGGAGATCTTGCGCACCGAAGGTCCCGCCTTGGACCCGAACAACATCCCAGCGATGCGCTGCAGCGCCGACTACGAGACGGCGCACAAGGACTGCAACGACCCGCAGCTGCTCAACGGCTCCGGGGCGCTGATCATCCTCGCGGAAGGGAAGAGCTCGCCGTGAGCAACGCAAAAGACGGTGCGAAGGGCGTCATCAGTCCCTGGGGACTGAAGCGCAATGAAGCGCCGCTGACGCTCGAAGAGCGGCTTCGCCCAAAGGTGCGGCACGGGCACACGCCCGTAGCCATTCAAGGGCGGCAGTACCATCTTCTCGTACGCCTTCCGATCGGGTTCAAGCGCGACGCGACAGCAACGCAGCACGCGACGGACGCCGCTACGACGGTGCTCGGGGAGTTTCTCGTGCGCGCGGCGAGCAAGCCTTTTTTTGCGCTACTCGCTGTGCAAAAGCTCGCTTTCAAGGAAGAGCAGATCATCGGCCCCCGAGTGAGCTTTGAATTGGGGCCTGTAACGCTTCACGCGGCAGCGAGCTCACACGACGTGAAGCTCGCGCAGGCCATGGCCGTTGATCGACTGGCGCTCGCACTGACGCAAGCGCGATTGACGATCAAGGACTTCGACAAGATCATGACCGAGCACTATCTCGAAATCGTGAGGAACACGTGAGCAACGTCATCAAGTGCCAGGACTGCGTGTACTACGACGTCCAGAAGAAGTTCAGCCCGAGGGGGGAGAAGGACGCGTGGTACGGCTGGTGCTCCAAGAAGTCCATCTACCCCCACAAGGCCCCCGACGGCCAAGTGATCCCCGATCTCGTGCAGCGGGCGGCGGAGGACGAGCCGATCGCGCAGCCGTTCATCGTCCAGGGGAACAAAGTGCAGATCTCCTGCACTGACGTCGTGAGAAAGTGAGCCGCATCCCATGGGAGTCCAACCGAAGATCTACGTTGAGGGCCAGGACCAAAAGGCCGACCAGCTCAACAGGCTGTACGAGGAGCTGAACGGCTCAACGCTCGCGGAGCGAACAGCCGAACGCACGGAGCGTGATCCAAAGGATCCGTTCGGCTTCGATAGCCCGCAAGAGCACACCGACGACTACAACGTCGCGAAGCAAGTCACCGAGCGTCTCACGAAGTTCTTCGCGCTCTGCGTCCAGGACTTCGGCCTGTCGCCGCGCGCCGCGATGTTCGCGGCTGAGCTGACGTCGTTGAATATCTTCAACGCCAAGGACATCCCGGCCACAGCGCAAGAGATCGACACGGCGCGCAAAGACGCCTACGACTACTTCATCGCCGCGCGCGCAGTTCTTCCCGATCCAACGCCTCAGCGCTGATGGAACACGCCGAGTACATCTACCTGCTGCTTCGAGCGCAGGAAGTGCAGAAGCTGGTGCGACGCGCCGCTGAAGAGGGAGAGGAGTTCTTCCCCGCTGACTCGTTTACGCCGTTGGCTTCTGGGCTCGAAGCACAGGCCGTGATTCGGCCCCTTCAGCCCAAGGAGCCTGAAGCGTTGATCCTTCGCCTTCGGCACCGCGACGACGGCGTGGAGCGCACCGATCTTGTGCGGCGCACGCAGCACGTCTTCTTCCCTTGCCCCTACACCATCATTCCGGCGATGTTGCGCGAGCGAGGATGGTGTGAGTACCTCGCGTTCACTACGCCTGTGCCGGACCTTCCGACAGCGCTGCATACGCCGTAAAGACAGCGCGTCTGGTGGTAGAAGCCTTCGCTATCTGGTCCATTGTGGGCCGAGCATTGGAGGTTTCCCCGATGAAGTTCCGTTACCCGATCACCGCTGACTACGTCTCCAACTGGACGCTGGCGCATGCGGTTCGAGAGATCATCGCCAACGCCCTCGACTCCGAGGCCGAGCACGGCGCGAAGTTCTCCATCAAGTACGATGAGGACCAGCAGCGTCTCATCGTGCGCAACGAGGACATCAAGGTGGATCCGAAGGCGTTGTACTTCGGTGAGTCTTCGAAGCGAAACGATGACCGTTTCGTGGGGCAGTACGGCGAAGGCCTGAAGCTCGCGATGCTGGTCTTCGCGCGCAACGACCTCGACGTCCGCATCAAGAACGGCGACAGCGAGACGTGGAAGCCGTTGATCGAAAAGGACGGCCTGGGCGTCGAGACGCTCTGCGTCGACATCACCAAGGCGAAGCGCGCCGAGAACAACTTCGAAGTGGTCATCCCCGGGATCACGGAGGAGTTCTGGGAGATGATGCAGGGTTGGTTCTTGCGCTTGAAGGCGCCCTGCGATGTTCACCATACGTCCGTGGGTGAGCTGCTCGACGACCCGGAGTTCACCGGCAAGATCTACGTTCGCGGCGTGTACGTCACGACGAGGGAGAAGTACGACTTCGGCTACAACTTCTCGCACGTCGACACGGGCCGTGATCGGCGAGTGCCCTCGACGTACGACCTGGACTGGGCGATCAGCCGTATGTGGAGCGAGCTCTCTAGCAAGGACAACGCGAAGCTGGTTTCGCGGATGTTCCGAAGCTTCGAGCGTGAGGCCGCTGAGCAGGACGTCTTCACCTACAGCGCGCCCGACAATCTCGTCGACTCGATGCTCACGCAGTTCCGCTCCGAGTACGGGGACGATTCTGTGCCCGTCGTGGGCACCGCTGAGGGCACGGGCCTGGAGCACATCGGGTTGAAGCCCGTGCCGCTCGCGCCGAGGTTGGTCTCCATCCTGCGAAGGCGCCTGCCTTCGCCGGAGAAGATGATCCAGGAGTACAGCGAGAAGATCGAAGAGCGCTTCGCGCTCGACGCGCTGACCGAGATCGAGCGGTACAACCTCAATCAGGCTCTCGACCTGATTCAGCCCCACGTCGAAGACGCGTCGGGGCGAACCGTGATCGTGCGCTTCGCGTCAACGAAGGTGGAAGGCCTGCATCACAACAAGCAGATCTTCATCTCTCGCGCATCGCTCGCGGACTTCGGCAAGCTTCTCATGCTGCTCGTCCACGAGTTCGCCCACGACTTCGGCGTCGACGGCACCGCCTCCCACGTCAGCGCCATCCACAAGATCAGCGAAGCGGTGATCAACGCCCTGTGGGCGGCGAAGCCGTTGCAGCTGAATCTGCAGGGGGCGACGACGGGTCGCTTTCAGACGACCTGGCCGCAAGAGCCTGTGCAGCCTCGGTCAGAAGCTTCACCGTCTCAGGATTGAGCAGCGCGGCCTTCAGCGGGGCCGGCAAATTCGCCACGCGCACTGCGTCCGCCGGAATCGCTCCGGCGCGACGCTGCGCGAAGCGATGAAACGCCTGCAGGAGCTTGAACGGGTCGATTCCGCAAGCGCGGATCGCCTCGATCAAGAAGGCCAGCCCGGGCTTCGCGAGAGCCCACGCCTCCCACTCCTCAGGAGTCTTCTTTCGCAGGGCGATGTTCATGAGGGCGGTGATCACCGGCCAGACGAACAGCCCTGTGATGAGGTCCTGGTTCCTAACCAGGAATGCACCAACAGTTCTCCACATCGTTTCCATCGTGAAGAAAGGATAGGCATGTCCAACGTTATCGAACTGCCTCACATCAAACCGACAGTCAATCTGGCTCAGCTTACCGCGCTCTGCCGCAAACGTTGTCGTTCGGGGCTTCAACTTGTGGGTGTCGATCCACTCACAGCTATGCGGTGTCGCGCCTTGGTGTATGCGCACACCGCGCTTGCGTCGATCGACAACACCGACAGCGAAAAATCGCTAAAAGGCTTGGAGCGCATGGCCGACGCCTATCTCGCTGTGCACGACGAGCTCGCAGGATTGAGCTGGTACAGCTGGCCCAGCACCGTGCGCGCCGCGCGTCGCGAGACACTTCGCTCTCTGGACAACGCGATGCTCCGCACGGAGCTCCGGCGTGTCGTCGACGCTCTGACCCAAGCGTACGAGCGGCGACCTTCTAGACGCAAGCCCGTCGCCGCATAGCGGCGGGCTGTGCCTGGGCGCGCCGCATTGGGCTGCGATGCAGCACGCCCCGCACAGGCAGCAGCGGAGTAGGACCTATGAGCGACGTGACGAACGAACTGTTCGCAGCCATCGAGGGGGGCGCGATGGCCGCCCTCAATGGTGAAGACACCCCCAAGGCTGAGCTCCTCAAAAAGGAGTTGGAGAAGCTCAGTGAACACGACGTCGAAGAGATGAAAAAGGTGAAGATCTCCCCCGCTCGATGGGCTGAGATTCTCATCTCAGCTGTGACTCTCGGAAAACAGCTGCGAAGCGTCATCCGAGAGCTGCGGAAGACGCCCTGATCAATACGCGAGAGGGCGCGACGCGGCTTCGGTCGCGACGAGCGCATCTCGCATCGAGGGGTGAGAGGCGCGCCCCGGGCCGTTGCCTGGGAGCCCCGCGAGAAACGCGTGCACGGATCCGATGGCCTGCTGCGCGTCGCGCAACAACGCAGCGATGTCCGGGGCGGAGCCCCCGGCATGCGCCGCCAGACGCAGCCCGTCCTGCGCGACGAGCAGAGCCCGATCCACGCTGTTCGCAATCTCGTTGAAGCGCGCGCGAGTGACGGCGACGTCCGGCGAATCGCTGGACGTCGCCCAGATCTCGAAGGCGCCGCGCGCCAGAGTCATCGCGGTCTGAATGTACCCGACCCCCGTCGAGAGCATGGAGACCGGATTGGTACGGAGCTGCTCGAACCACGCGGCGCAGCCGCTGGTGGAGAGGATGAGGACGAAGAGGAGGGCGTACAGCTTCTTCATACGATGGATCTCCAGCGTTCATTTTTGCGCGCAAAAGGGCGCGCGTCCCTGCGCCACTCTGGGTAGATGGCGCCGTAACGGTCGCGCCGACGGGCGTGGCCATTCTTGATCGAGAGGATAGAAGAGTACCCGGTTTCGTGGATGGAGAAAGGCTTGGAGAGCGCACGGCAGTGGTCGTAGGGCCCGTCCGAGTTCTCGATGAAGTATTCCGGGTAGACGAAGTCCGACAGAACTACGTCGTTTACGGCGTAGCCCACGCCTTGAACGGCATCGCACAGCTCCCGGGGCCACAGCTCAACGGTCTTGTCTTCGAGCGTGCGGGCCACGTCCAGGTTGACCCACTCATCGCCTGCCATCTCCAGCGCTTCGTGCGAGGCGACGCGTGTCCAGGGCTCCTTGTAACGGAGGCAGCTCTCGATGAAGACGTGACCGATGGGGATGTGATCTGCGCCGCGCGTCGTGTGATGCCCCATCATTCCAGCCTCAGACGCGTCCCGGGACTCGCGCCAGAGATGAAGCTGCCACGCCTTTGAATCGAGGCCCTCGGTGCTTCGTGCGACCCAGGGCAACAGATACCGCCCCCACACGGGAGTGAAGTCCCGGCGCAGCTGCACGTCCAGCGCGTTGACGAAGCGGGCGAGATCCGGCTCGCTCACCAGCGTCGTGTGATTCACCAGCACAAGAGAGGACACGCTCATGGCAGAAGTAAAGGTGGCTCCATCCCGTGGTTCGCTCGCAAAATTTCAAGAGCTCCTAGCGGCATACCGCGCATACGAAGTTGCGAGGCTCAAGGGCCTAGCGCTCCACGAAGGCAAGGAGACGCGTTACAAGGAAAACCCCACCGAGTTTTTCGAAAAAGTCTTGCGCCAAACTGCACACGAGGAGATCATGCTCCAGAACTTGGAGCGCCACGTGTGCGAGTGGCTTCGAAGCGTACTCAAGGCTTGACTTAGTTCCCCACTCAGGTAAACAAGAAGACGAACGGAGAATCGACCAGATGAGCACCAGCGATCAGATCAAGTCCCAGATGCAGGCCCTCGTCGACGAGGCCAAGGGCCACAAGGCTCAGCGCGACATGTCGACCATGGAGTACAAGCACGCCATGAAGAAGCTCGGCATGCTCGCCGAGACCTACCCCGTCCTCGCGAAGGAGCTCGGGATCGTCGACGAGAAGAAGGCCGAAGAAGGCGAGAAGAAGGCGGGCTGACCAGCACGCGCCACACTCCCCTCCTACAACCCAAAGTTCACTGCGCGGGCGCCGAAGCGAAAGTTTCGGCGCCCGCGCCCGTTTGGAGATCCATGCACAGAAAAACCAGAGAAGAGCTCAGGCAGCAGCTGCACCAGCTGCGCTTCGAAGCGAAGACCCTGACCGAGCACCTGAACGAACTGGAGAGCGCCATCGAAGGAGAGACGCCTGCGAGCTGGCACACGATCTGGATGGCGGTTCACCATCAGAGCGCAGACCTGCGCCGCCTCGTGCCGGGCGTCGTCGCGCTCGGCCGGCGCATGGTGCGTCTCGCCGTCGCGGACAAGGTGGCGCGCTCCCGTCCTGGAGAGCTGGCAGACCTGACGCGCTCGCTCCTCACGCGCTACTTGAACATTCACGGCGGCGCGTATGAGGCGCTCTACGCCCAGCTCAATCGCGGCGCAGAGCTGGGCTCCCTCAATAGCGAGGACCCGGAGCTGCTCGACCTCGCAGAGCGCATGACCCCCGAGCTCCAAGCGCTTCAAGAGCGCGCGAGGCCCGAGGCGGCGCTACTCGTCGAAGCGATCGAAGTCAGCGCGGCGGTGCTGATGTTGCTCTGCAACGACAACGACCAGACGCGCGGAACGGTGGCCATGGCGCTCAGCGGAATGCTGGAGCGCCACATCGAAGACTCCAGCACAGCGCTGGAGTTCTTGATCGGAGGCTGACATGGCCTGGAGCAAGTACCAAGAGGACATCTTTCGGTTCGGCGAACAAGAGCAGGGACACCTTGTTGTCGTCGCGCGCGCCGGCACGGGCAAGACCACCACGATCAAGGAGCTGTGCAGGCGCATGACGGGATCTCGCATCCTCGTCTGCGCCTTCAACAACAAGATTCGGGACGAGCTGACCCTCAAGCTTCAGAACCTGCGGCACGTGCAGGTCAAAGGCATGAACCAGATCGGCTATGGCACGATGATCCGGCACAGGGGGCAGAAGCTGGAAGTCGACCGCTATCGCATTCGCGACTACGTGCGGCGGATCGTCCCCGAGGAGCACAAGGAAGCGCGCGGCGACGTCATGCGCCTCGTCGCCATGTGCATGGCGAATCTCGCCACAAGGTACGAGGACATCGAACAGACGATGTTCAACTACGACCTTCGCCCGACCGAGCCCGCGCTGGAGGCGCTGTACTGCGACTGGGCCGCTGCAACATTGGCCTTCTCTGAGGTGCCCGCGCCCACGATCAGCTTCGATGAGCAGGTGTATCTGCCCGCGAAGCTCAACCTCACCACGGGGTCCTACGACGTCGTCATCGTCGACGAGGCGCAGGACCTGAACGCCTGCCAGTATCGAATCGTCCTGAACGCCGTAAAGCCTGGAAGGGGCCGCGTCATTGCGGTCGGCGACGATCGGCAGGCGATCTACGCCTTTCGAGGCGCGGACGCTGATGCGCTGGCGAAGTTCCGAAAGGACCTCCGGGCTTCGGTGCTGCCCCTCTCCGTGACCTATCGCTGCCCCCGCGCGGTCGTCGCGCTCGCACAGAAGATCGTGCCGGACTTCGAAGCGGCTCCAGGCGCTATCGAGGGCACCGTTACGTGTGTGACGGAGGCAGAGTTCCTCGATGGAGTGAGCGAGGGCGACGCGGTGATTAGCCGAACGAACGCAGCGCTGTCGAAGTACTGCATGTTGCTGCTCGGCAAAGGGCGCAGGGTGCGAATCATTGGGCGAGACCTGGGTTCCAAGATCGACGCGCTGCTGACGCGCGCAGGCAGCGCGAACGTAAAAACCGCCCTTGAAGTGCTGGGGCGCTACGTCGATAACGAAACTGAACGGCTGTACGCAGCTAGAAAGGACGACAAGGCAGAAGAGCTCCTAGACAACTTGGAGGCTCTGCGCGCGATCAGCGAGGGCCACGTCAGCGTGGAGACCGTTCGCGCCAAGGTGTCCATGCTCTTCAGCGACGAGGAGCAGGCGGGCGACAAGGGCGTCATCCCCTTCATGACCGTGCACAAGGCCAAGGGGCTGGAGTTCGATCGCGTGTGGATGTTCGAGTCCACGTTCAACACGCGTTCCACGGAGGGGGAGAACTTGTACTACGTGGCGGCCACGCGCGCGCAGCGCGTGCTCAACCTCGTGCAGCTGCCGCGCTCGGACGGCAAGGCGCCGAAGAGCATCGCAGTCGAACAACTGAAAGCCCTCAAGGGCGACAAAGGAGAGCCGGAATGAAGAAGTACATGGTGTCCATCGAGCGGACCGACGAAGAAGCGGAAGGCTCGGATCTCGACCGCGACCTCCACAAGGCGTTCACGCTGGCAGAATTGAAGGGCACGTACCAGATCCTGGTGGAAGCGAACGCCCCCGACCCCTCCCCTGTGAACGTCCCGGCTGACCAGCTGACGGCGTTCTTCCAGGGGCTGCGGCTCACCGCGAGGCGGACGCTGCAGCTGTTTGAGGTGCTCGGAGTGCCGAGCGCGGCATCGGTCATTACCACGTGGCGCCTCCTATCAGAGTGCACCAGCGACGATCAGCTCATCGATGCGGCGATTGCGAAGAAGATCGCCATGCTCGACGAGCTCGATGAGGCGCTGCGCACGATCTCAGGGACGCTTAGCGAGGCGCGCGACGTGCAACGCAGTCTCGATCTCGCGACGGACAACGCGGAAGAGATCGTGAATCGCGCGAAGCGTATGGAGAGCGGACGTCGGGGATAGCCCGAGAAGAGTGGGGGGCCTCTTCTACTCAGAGCATCCACCAAGGCAGTGGGTGTTGTGAGTAGGCGAGGGCCTACGGAGGAGACGCCAATGCGGGCACTAAAAAACAGCTGGGAGCTGAGCAAGACCCTCAACGCCGGACACGTGAACGGCGTAAAGAAAAATACGGAGCACATCCCGTGTACCCCGAGCTGATGCGGGGTACACGGCCAATTCTGCTGTTCGGAGGGCGCATTGTCCCCGAAAAGCTACAAGCCCTGCGTGATCGAACGGGGCTGAACTTCGAGTGGGTGCCAAACGATCGAAACGGGGATGGGGCGAGGGAATGCGCCAACGTGTGCAAGCAGCTCCGCAATGGGCGCTTCAGCGCGATGATCATTCTCAACGAGCTCATCTCGCATCCACAGAGTGAGCATCTCATGCACGCGGCGAAGAGCAGCAACACGCTGCATGCCATCGGCAAGAAGGGCGGCACTGGTGCTGTCCTGTCTGCGCTCAACCTGTTTGAGCGTCAGCTCTCTCTAACTGAGACAACGAGGACCTATGCGAAAGATTGAGCTCAGATTCGATCCAAAAGAAGTTCGGCGGCTCATGGACCAAGAGAACTGGGAGCCCTTCGAGCGCGGACGCGAGATTCGCTCCGTGGGCCTCGGATCCGTGATGGCCCTCACGCCGAGCGGCAAGTACTACATGCCCTTCGCGTGCGGCAACCTGAGCATGTGCCCGGTCTGCGAAGGCACAGGCACGGTGAAGCCCTCCGCGTCGCGGCGCCTCGTGAACAAGCGGCGCAACAGAGAGATTCGCTCCCGCGACTTGTGGGTGAAGCGCTACGGGCCTGCGCTGCACTGGCCTGCACACATCCTCGCGCGGAGCGCACGGCTCAGCTCGCTGATGCGCCAAATCGGCGTCCTCTGCTCCCGCTGCGGGGGTCTCGGGTCGCACGAGGCCTATGACGACGAGCTCTGGAATGCAGACGCCGTAGCAGCGCTGAACGCTGTCGGGCTCAGCATGGAGACCAGCGAAGGAGACGGCACGTACCTCCTCGCGGTGGAGATTCGAGACGTGGATCGGTACGCCAACGAGAACAACGAAGCTGAGGAAGAGGAGTAAGAACCATGGGTAAACACGACGACACCATCGCGAACGACTACGTTCTGCGCAAGCCCATCAACAAGAAGCTGCACTCCATCGTGCGCGCCTCTGGCGGCAGCGGCTGGAACGGCTCGCCGAAACACGGGCTGCACCCGAGAGAAGGGGCGGCACGGTTCGCCTACGACGAGAAAGGGGACTTGTGGTCCTACGGGCGCATGTCTCTGGCGAGGTGGCTGGACGACGGTACGCTGCTGGTCAACGGGGACGAGGGCCCCTCCTTGATGACCAAGGCACAACAGCGAGCGCTGCGCGACGCGATCAAGCGGCACGACATCAAGAAGGTCGCCATCGTGCCGTTCTCGGCGATTCGTGCGGCGGCCCTCGAACCACAATTCATTCGCATCGTCGCGACCACCTCGGACCGGCGCATCGAGAAGAACTTCCCCTGCCGTGACAAGAAGTGCAAGGCGGCTGGTACGTCGCACACGCACCCTCGGCTCGTCCACTTCCTCGGTGAGACGCTGTTTCAGGCGAACACGACGGAATGGATTCAAACCAAAGAAGGGCCGCGCGCCAAGACACGCGAGACGTACTTCGTCTCCGGGCTCGACCGGAACGATGACCCCCAGCGCAGGAACTTCTATCTTGCGCGCTTGCCGCCGTGCTCCAAGGCGAACGCGCCCAAGAGCGTCGAAGCCGCGCTGGAACGGCTTCGGCCGGGCGACGTTCCGTCCGACGCTCTCCGCCAAGGGGAGTGGTTCCTGCTCCCCGATTCCCAGAAGAAGTTCAAGTCGGAGCAGATTCTTCGGAACATGAAGCAGGTGTCTCCACACGCGAACGAGGACTACTTGCCCGGCGTGCCGATCGTGTCCGCCGATCCGAAGGACCAGCTCGAACACATGCGGAATGGCGGCTGGCGTATGTACTCCCGCAGCGATCGACATCGCGCCACGCGAATGGTCTGCAACGGCAGCGTCTACGTCAGTGGCGTGCTGCGTGACGTCGAGCACGGACCCCTCAAGCTCGGTGACGGGAAGACGTGGTTCAAGGTCGTGCGCAACACGGCCGTGGGCTCGTGGCGCGCGGGCGGAGACGTGGACTGAAATGCGCCCTCTCATCAAACACACGATCGTGATCTGGACCGAGCCCGCGTTGCAAAATGCCGAGCTCGTTGAATTGGCGGAGCAAGCCATCGAGGGTGACGCCTACTGCTCCAAGCACGTCACGGGGTACACCTCGGACCCGGAGACCGACCCGGATTGGGATGGGACGGAATTCTTCGGGGTAGACGAAGACGAAGAAGACGAGGGAGATACGCCGTAAACCCTCCGACGCGCGAAGAGTCGACGCCATCCCTGCGCGTGTTACCCTTCTTGGGTAATGCGGAACCACTACTACAACGACGACGAGCTCCGCGCGCTCGAAGCGCACGACGACGAGGACGTACGAAAACTCGTTGACCTCGTTCGCGGCCTCGCGGCAGAGCGCCTTCTGGAGTACGTTCGCAGCCTCGGGATGAAGTACCTTCAGTCCGACAACGCGAGCGGCCTCGACTTGGCGCTCTGGTACGCGATGATCCACGGCCCGGAGCGCATTCTCGAAACTGAGATCGGCGAGCTGCAACAGCTCTCTGAGATGGCCGGAGGATGGTGGCGCCTCGACGGCGTGCCGGAGCCGGAGTTTCTGACGCTCGACGACTGGGCGCAGGTCTACGCCGAACGTTCCAACAGCGAGGAGTGAACATGGTAAAGCGCGCCGGAAGGGAAGGGCTCCCCGCCGACGCGACGACTTCGCGCCGTGTGGCGCTGGGCAAAGTGCTGCGCTCCGCGCGGCAGCAACAGAACAAGGTGCTGAGCGAAGTCGCCGAGGCCGCAGGGGTCTCGGTGCCGTTCCTCAGCGATCTCGAACGCGGGAAGCGCGCGATCGGTCCAAAGCGGCTGGACAGTCTCGCTCGCGCGTTGGGACTCGACTCCGAGACGTATGTGAAGCTGTTTCAGCTTCGTGGACGGCTCCCGCCTCGGGACGAAACATGGCTTGTGCAACATCCTGAGCACTGGCCTTCACGCCGCAAGCAAGGAGGCTGAAGATGGACATGTTCGAGGGACTGAAACAGATCGCCCGGAAGTGCTGGGAAACCAGCGAGAGCAAGGGCTGGCACAAGGAGACGCGCGAGTACAAGCGCTACGAGGAAAAGGCGAAGACGGCGCCGAACATCGAGCTGCAAGAGTGCGCGAACGACATGCTCGACGCGCTCGGAGGCGAACGGGCCAGGGGCGTGCCCGTCATGAGTAAGTTGATGCTGATCGTCACGGAGGTCGCGGAAGCGGCGGAAGTGTTCCGCGACGCCAAGCAGTACCCGTCCTTGACCCAGTGCTACGAGCTCTACGCCGCAGGGAGTGACATCCTCGTCACGTACAAGGACGACCACATCAGCCCGTTGACCGGAGAGCGGTCTCCGCTCCTCAAGCCCGAGGGCTTCGGCTCCGAGTTGGCGGACATCGTCATCCGGGTCTTCGACCTCGCGGAAGACCTCGGAATCGACATCGCCGCCGAGATCCGGCGCAAGATGCGCTACAACGAATCCCGAGCCTACCGCCACGGCGGCAAGGTCGCGTAACATCAACCCACAGACATCGAAGAGAGGAGGTGAACACCATGAAGAAGACCCCGGCAAAGGCGACCGAGAAGAAGGCGCCCGCGAAGAAGGGCGCCGCCAAGAAGGGCGCTGCCAAGAAGCCCGCCGCGAAGAAGGGCGCCGCGAAGTAGTACGCGGGGTACTTTACCCTTCCGGGTAAATCTGGCAGAATTGATTCTGCCGTGCCGCGCTACGTCCTTCACGACTTGACTGGGCCCGACGCTCCGCGTCACGAGGTCGACGTTAACTACGTCGGCGGCGTGATTCGGGGCGTCGGGCCCAGCGTCGTTTTGGGGGATTGGCTGCGCGTGTGCGCGGGCCGCTCCTCGCGTCAGCGTCTCTATCGCATCATCCAGCTCAACGCCTTCGGGGAAGGCGCGTGGCGCTGGGTCGCTGTTGTCGTGCGCGACGAAAGGTTCGTCGAGCGCAAAGCATTACCCCGCAGGAGGTTGAACCATGTCGTCGCTCACGTTTCCGTTTCTTCCGACAGTGGTGTCCGTCGCGATCCCTCAGAAGTTTCGCAAATGGTTCTCCGATTCCCCTCAGATGTCGGTGCAGCTTCAGGGGGAGATCGCGAGGATCAATAGCGACCCGCACTACCAGCTGCGCCCCGTCGCGGGCGGCAGCTACGCAGTGCTTCGGCCGGACAACCCGCCTGCGCTGCGCATCGTCGGGCAGTTCGACGCGCTGCGAGTGCACCACACGCTGAACAACCGCTTTTTGCGGGACATCAACCTCATTCGATCCGCCGTGTACGACGTTCATTTTCCGGCCCCGATCGCGTACGTGCTGCGGGACTACTCCCTGATCCACCCCGGGCCGTGCTTCGACTCGCACAAGGAGATCATCACCCTCAAAGCGCTGTACTCGATCAAGGACGAGGACGCGCGCTGCTGCGTCTGCAAAGAGCCTTTCATCTGAACCCTCAAGGACAACAAGAATGAAGACCATCTCGTTCCCGACCGTCCGTGCGCCCAACGGCGTTCGGTACTCAACCAGTCCGAGCGCCTCGCTCATCGCGCAGACGATGATGAACGTCGATGAGATGCGCCCGTTCCTGACGGACTACGACCCGGCGTTCAACGCGTACTACCAGGAGTCCGTCGACGCGCTGGACAACGACCTGATCAGCGATGGGGGCCTGCTCGCGAAGTTCTCCGGGCAGATGTGCTACTTGTCCCTCGGCGAGCTGCGCACCCCGCACGCCGAGGCCGACAAGTACTTCACAAACATCATGGGGCAGGGGCACGGCTCCATCCTGGAGCACGCCGCGTACACCGTGCTGCTCTGGGGCGTGGATCGCGCCGTGACACACGAGGCGGTGCGCCATCGCGCGGGAATGGCCTACTCGCAGGTCTCCCAGCGCTACGTCGGGGAGGACAAGCTGCGCTTCTGCATGCCGTACGACATTCAGAACGACGAGGCGCTCATGCTCGAAGCGCTGAACGACATGGCGTACGACGCCGAGCGGTTCAGCCGCTGGATCAACAACTACCGCAGCAAGTACCCGCAGATGGAGGGCGAGTCGAAGACCGAGTGGCGCAAGCGTCTGCAGAGCGCTTCGCGCCGCGTGCTGCCCAACTGGGTCGAGGCTCCCATCGTGATCACGGGCAACGTGCGCTCCTGGCGGCACGTGCTGTCCATGCGCTGCTCGAAGCACGCGGACGTGGCGATCCGTCGCGCCATGCTCCCCGTGCTCAAGGTGCTGCAGCACACAGTGCCGGAGCTCTTCGCGGACTTCGTGCTGGAAGCGCTGCCCGACGGCAGCATCGGCGCCTCGTCGAAGTACATCAAGGTCTAAGCGCACGGCGTACGCCGTAAAGTGTGCTCACAATGAAATGCGAAACGTGCGGCACCGAGTACAAGGTGCTTCGAGACCAAGACGACAACCTTCTGCGGCACATCTGTGCGTGCGAGGCCGTCCAACCCTGCCACCAGTGCAAGCGAGGCAAAGTCAATCACGCGCAGCTCACGCGCGCCGGTGAAGTCGCCAACTACGCGTGCGCGAAGCACGGCTCGCCCGACGCGGTCGAGTGGAGCGCGCCCGACACGAACAAGCCGAGCGCGGGACGCGTCGCCGCCGAGGCGATCGTGGACGGGAAGCTCAAGGTGAACGGCAAGAAGGCGCCGAAGGCCAGCGAGCTCGTGACGCCCAAGGCTCCGCCGAAGAGCCCGTACGGAAAGCTCAAGGAGAAGGTGCGCCTCTACGAGGCCACCTGCGCGAAGTGCGTGGAGACCTTGCTCACGTCGCGAACAACTCACTGCTGCCCGAACTGCGGCGTGCCGATGGAGCTGAACGATCTGGGAGGCGCTGCGTCGGTGGACGGCGCCTACATCGACAGCGGCCCGCGCGGCACGACGATCATCCTCACCGCGATGATCGAACGCGAAGAGCCCTACACCGTGCGCGACGTCTACGTCGCGATTCCTCGCGAATAACGGGTAAAAGGCCGCGCACCAAGGAGGTGTGTGGCCATGGACCCAGACGCAAACCTCGCCGAGATTCGGCGATTGACTCAAGACGGGGCGGATCTCTCTGACGATCAGATGGAGCGCCTCGTCGTGCTGATCCAGGCGTTGGACGCGTGGATCAGCAAGGGCGGCTTTTTGCCCAAGGCGTGGAGACAGAACGAAGAGAGGAAGACCTGATGCCAGTCAGAGACATCAACAAGACCCAGTTGTCCCAGCTTTACGCTTTGCCCCAGGACGCGGGGTACGGGAAGTGGGCGCACACGGTTCAATGGGACGCTCACTTGTGGCGTCCCGGCGGCGCGTCCACTCAGCCCGCCTCGTTTTGTGTCACGGGTGAAATCAAGACCGAGGGCGCTCGCGGGGCGGTGGCATGCGGGAGGCTGGATGACACCCTTAGGGCCTTCGCAAAAAGGGGCCTGCTGCAGGACAAGGACGTCATCCTACCCGATCTCCTGCGTTGGAACGGGTTCCACGTAGACCGGGGGCCCTGGTACTACATCGAGAACAGCACGTACTGGCTGCAGCGGCACTTGCGGGCCATTGGACAGCTGCCGCCTCCCATCGAGAGTTGGCTGCAGTCCACCAGGGAATCCGACAAGGCCGATGACGCCAAGGCGCTCGACTACTTCAAGTCGACGATCGTGTTCGGGGCGCTGGATGACGATGCGATTCCCCCGATCCCCGAGATGCCCCGAGGCCCCGACGCGACCGACGAGTACGTGTACGATCGCGACACCGTTCAACAGCGCCACGCCGCGTGGGTGAAGCGCTGCGAGGCGCTCGTCTCCGACGCGATCACGCCCTGGCTCAAGGGGCGTCTTCCGCGCCTCATGGCGCTCTTCGAGGCCGACATGGTCCGGTGGTTCGGCCCCGACATCCTCGTTCCTTCGGACAACCAGGAGCAACCATGATTCGTTTCACCGCCAGTCATCTCGCCGCTGCCAACGAGGGCATGTCTCGCGACGCTGCTGCTGCGCTCATCCAGTACCTGCGGCAAGCCAACCTCGTCACGAACGTCGGGGCCCTGGCGCGCGGTCCGGGCGAGCGAGGGCGCGGCGAGGGGCTCTACGAGGGCGACGCGAAGACGATCAACGCGCACCTGAGCGCGTTGAAGATCGCCTGAGTCGAGCCCGTACGCCGTAAACAACCACAACACCAAACGAAGGGTTACCGCACATGATGTATCACCACGACTCGCGCGACTACGACTTCGCGCTCAGCGAAGCCGCCAAGACGATGCGGGATCGGCTTCACGGGAACATCGAGTTCGCTCGCAACTCCAACGAACGCGCCATCGAACGCATCAAGGCCGAGGTGCCGCAGGACAAGATCGTTCGAGCGCGCGCCATGACGTTCGACTACAACAAGGACGGCAAGTTCGCAGTTCAGTACAAGACCCCGGGGAGCGCCATCACGCCCGTGGTGGAAGAGACCGTGCACAAGTGGGCGTTCGGGCAGATCGCGGAGTTCGCTCGCGTGCCCAAGAACTACCTGCAGCACCTCATGGGGCTGTACGAGGCCGTGCCGGGAGGCATGTACAACTGGGGCGCCAAGCTGGCGTGCGAGAACCTCAACCAGATCTTCGCGCACACGGAGACCGAGGAGAAGAGGCTGCTTCGCTCCGTCGAGACGGAGGCCCGAGGCTTCCTCTCGACCAAGTACAAGCGGCGCCATCCGGGGCATCTGATCGACGGCTTCGCGGGCGCGTGCAAGCAGTTCGACTTGCTGCCGTACACGGTGACGGCGACGGACACCAAGCACATGGTGCGCGCGGTGCTCGACGGAATCGTCGAGCCCGTTCCCAACGAGTGCCTCGGAATCGGCGTCGTGTACGCCGAGTCGCCGTACGGCAACGGCGCGACGTCTGTGTCGATCTTCATCGAGCGGATGTGGTGCACGAACCAAGCGGTGCTCTCGACGGACCTGCGCTCCGCCCACGTGGGCGGGCGGCTGTCCGACGACTTCGCCTGGAGCGAGGAGACCTACCTCGCGGACACCAAGGCGACGATCTTCCAGGTGCGCGACATGATGGAGGCGTACGTCTCGCCGCCCGCCATTCGCCGCCTGTGCGCCACGGTCAAGCTGGCTCACGAGACGAAGATCGAGCCCAAGCAGCTCGAAGCCTTCATCAAGAAGAACCTGACGAAGGAGAACGCCGAAGCGGTGGCGGACGTCTACCGCTCCGCTGACGTCGAGATGCTCCCCGCAGGCAACACCGTGTGGCGCGCGTCGAACGCGCTGTCGTTCTTCGCCGGCAAGGTGGAGGACGAGGAGCTGCGCTTCGACATTCAGAAGCTGGCCGGGCAGCTTCTGGAGCCCATGGCGAAGGTCGTGGAGAAGGGCAAGAAGTAGCTGTACCGCGTACAGAACGCCCAGGGGACTGCACATCCCTTGGGCGCTGTTGTTTCTACTCACCGTTCAAGGAGCAAGCAACGTGGCTAACAATTACATTCAGTTCGCGGGGGAATTCCACATCCGTAGCCTCGAAGAGCACACGTGGTTTCGACACGCGCTGCGCGACGTCGAAGCCGAGGTCTTCGACGTCGACGGCAACGTCGTTGAAGCGAAGGTCAAGGCGCTGCTCGACGCCGAACCTTGGCGAGACGCCGAGTGCGACGACGAATACGGACCTGACTTCCAATTCACGTTCGACGTGGCGGTGCCGAACCCCGCCGACGGTTTCGGGCGTCTCTTCGTCTACGCCGAGGAGTGCGGGAGCGCCTGGGCTGCGGGGCAGCTCGCTCACGCGTTCCTCAAGAAGTTTCGGCCAACGGAGTTCTGGTCCGTTGAGTGGGCCGAGACTTGCGACAAGATGCGCACCGACAACTTCGGCGGGGGCGCGGTCGTCGCGACGGCGAAGGAGGTGCGCATCAGCAACTCAACGAACTGGGTCGCGCGCATGGCCAGACACTTCACGCGTACAGGGGAGCTGCCTCCGGTGCGGAAGGTGAAGCGCTACAAGACAGGGAGGTTCAAGGGCATGACGGGGACGCAGATCCTCGCCAAAATGGGGTGGGATGACGCCATGTGGCGAATGCACCTGTCGGGCTTCCTCGCCGAGCGGGGGCTCAGCAACGCCTTCGTGGAGTACTTGGCGCACTGCGCCGTGGAGGAGGAAGAGGAAGAGAAAAATGACGCGCTCTGACCCCAACACCCATCGCTGCGCCGGCTGCGATGGGCATGGATACGTTGTCCTCGGGGGCAAACACAAAAACGAGGAGCCGCTCTGCGAAGATTGCGGTGGCACGGGGGAGATCCAGTGCAGTCCGCCCTGCGCTCTGCATTCCCGAGAGAAGGATGAACATCTTCGTCCTCCACGCTGACCCCGTGAAGGCCGCCCAACATCAGTGCGACGCGCACGTCGTGAAGATGTCCACTGAGTCCGCTCAGATTCTGTCCTCGGTCGCGCGCGGCCTGCTTGTAGACGTCGGATACAAGCGGACGCACGAATACCACCCCTGCACGATCTGGGCGGGCGCGAGCTTGTCGAACTTTACGTGGCTGCTCAACCACGGCTTCGCGCTGTGCACCGAGTACACGTACCGCTACAGCAAGAGCCACGATGCGCGCATCGTACTGAACGAGCTGTTCGCGGCGCGCGGGGCGCTGGCGATGATCGACCCTGGGCTCACTCCATTCGTGCAAGCGATGCCGGAGAAGTACCAGGGGCCAAACGCCGTAAAGGCGTACCGCGCCTTCTATCAAGGAGAGAAGGGCTTCGCCGCGTGGAAGAAGAAGAGGCCCCCGCCGCCGTGGTGGAGAAGCGCGTGAGGTCGGCTACGCCGCCTGCGCGAAGTCTTCCGCCAGCTCGTCGTCCACGTCGTGGTTCGCCGCGAGCAGCGGGCTGACCTTCGCCACCTCGGGGGTTGCGCCGTTGTCGGTGAGCAAGTTGAGGGTCTCCTCGTCGAGCATTCCAGACACGTCCAAGCCGTGTTGCATCTGGAACTGCTCGCAGGCGGCCTTCGACTTCGCTCCCCACTTCCCGTCCACGGCGACGCCGAGGAGGTGCTGGGCCCACATGACGAGCAGCGTCTTCGTGATCTGCTCGTGCTGGCGAATGGACGGCTCGGGGCGACGACGCGTCACGTCCCCCTTGTAGCCCGCCGCGATCAGGTCGTCGAACCATTCCTCGCCCGCCCAGAACTGCTGCCCCGTCTTCCAGTAGCGACCGTTCGGCTTCGACGCCGGATCGACGTCCGGCACGAACGTTCGAACCCACTCGGCGAAGAACTGCGCGATCGAGTCGAAGGCGCGATAGAAGCACGTCTGCGGGTCGCCGCTGCCCTTGTTGCCGAGGGCGCGCCACCAGCGTCGCGGCGTGCCGTCGGCGGCGCGCGCCGAGAACTTCCAGATCTTCCACCCACCCAGGTTGAAGGCGCGGAAGAAGCGCCCCCAGCCCGTCTCGTTCATCGTGTTCGCAGCGATGCCGAGCGCCTGACGAAGCGTCAGGCCCAAGCTCAGCAGCGCCACGATGCACGCCACGACGAAGGCGCCTCGGGACATCTTCGGCGGCTCGTCGGCCGCAGTCACTTCACGGGACGGCTCCAGCCAAAACGGCGGGGGCTGCATCGGTCCAGTCCATTTTTCCATAGGAACACCTTTCATGAAAGGGAAAGAGCTAAACGCTCCAACTGCGCAGGAGTCAAACCGTATCGCGCCGCAACCTTCTCCAGCACCGTCGCCACCTTGGGAACCGAAGGGGGCGGAAGCTTCTTGGCGAGAGACCCGACGACTTTCGTCGTGGCCGTGGAAGCGCGGTTCAACTGGTTCGGCGTCATCAACGACATGGTGAGGAAAGGATAACGCGATGGCGAAAGGCGAAGGCACCGTCATTCAATTGACGAAAGAGTTCAAGCAGCTCGGCACAGAGCTGCGACAGCTGCGCAAGAGATGGAAAGGCGCGCGCCAGCGCCTGCTGCTCGCCGCAACGAAACACATGAATCCACGTCCTAAGAAGTTCCACACGGGTGTGTGGTACTGCAACAAGAGCCCTACAGGATTCTGCGTGGTGGACGCGGGCGCCGTCTCGTACAGTTCCCGAGGGGATCGCTGCTTGTTCTGCGGAGGCGTAGGCAACTGAGAAGGGAGACACTAACGATGAAAGAGCTCACACCTCTCCAAAAGGCTCGCGCGTGGTGCGCGAAGGAGTTCCGAAAACGAAGAGTCCCCGGCGAGCACGCGAGTCACGTCACCGAGGTGATCCTCCGAGAGGCGTCGAAGAAGTTCAACCTCGACGACTATGGCGTCGCTGGCTTCTGCGACACAATGGGACACGCTGGAGTCAACTACCTCAACTTCGGGGACTCGTACACGCCGACGCTGTGCGCGTTGACCCGAGGGGAGAAGGCTCGCTTCACCGTCGCATGGGGCGGGTGGGCCACGTACGCCGGTGACGTTTCTTCGGTTCGGCGCAACAGGCGTGTGCGAGGAGCTGACGGCTTCCTCTACGCGACCAACCGTTCCAAGTAGCCTACCTGAACGCCGAGGGCCCCGGGGTACACACCTCGGGGCCCTCGCCCTTTCTTTTGGCCATCGTACTCTTTCCGGTGTGAACGAACTCAAGACCGAGCTCAAGCCTCACCAGCAGCGCGCCATCGACAAGCTGCGCGCCTCCGGGGGGTTGCTCGCGGCGCACGGCCTGGGATCCGGGAAGACCCTGACATCCATCGCCGCCGCGAACGCCCTCGGCCTCCCGATCGACGCAGCGGTGCCGGCGCCGCTCGTGGCGAACTACGAGAAGGAGCTGGAGAAACACCTGGGCGCCGTTCCCGCCGACGCGCGCATTCGGTCATACCAGAAGGCGACGACGTCGCCCGGCTTCAACCCCAACGCGCTCGCCGTGCTCGACGAAGCGCATCGAGTGCGAAACCCCGGCACGGCCATCGAGAGGGAGGTGGCGCAGCGCGCGGCGCAAGCGAAGGCGCGGCTGCTGTTGACGGCGACGCCGATCTACAACCAGCCGCAGGACCTCGCGATCCTGTTGAACACCGCTGCGGGCAAAGAGCTGGTGCCGCGAGACCCTGCCAAGTTCCGCTCGACGTTCATCGGGGAGCGGAAGATCGAACCCGGCTGGTGGGGCAAGCTGCGCGGCGTGCAGCCCTCCACCGTGCCCACGCTGATCAATCGGCAGAAGCTCGTTGACGCCGTAAAGGGCTACGTCGACGTTCACAAGGGAGGAGGGGATGAGTTCCCCGCGCGCGTGGACGAGGAGTACGACGTCGAGCTGTCGCCGAAGCAGCGCCAGCTGTACAAGTGGCACGAGGGAAAGATCCCCTGGCCCGTCAGCTACAAGATTCGGAACAACCTTCCGCTCTCCAAGTCGGAGAGCACGGCGTTGAACGCGTTTCAAGGCGCGCTGCGTCAAGTCTCCAACACGCCCCGTCCCTACGACGCGGGGATGAGTCCTGAAACAGAGATTGAGCACGCGCCGAAGCTTCGGCAGCTCGCTGCGCATCTCGTCGAGATGCGGAAGGCCAACCCCGCGCACAAGGGGCTGATCTACTCGAACTACCTGGAGAGCGGGCTGTTGCCACTGTCGAGGCGCCTGGAGCACGAGAAGATCCCTCACGCCGTGTTCCACGGAGGGCTCTCGAAGGCCGAGAAGGCGCAGCTCGTACGGGAGTACAACGAGGGCAAGACGCCAACCCTGCTGGTGTCGTCCTCGGGCGCGGAAGGCCTTGATCTGAAAGGAACGGGCTCCGTTCAGATCGCAGAGCCGCACTGGAACGACGCGAAGATCGACCAAGTGATTGGTCGAGCGATTCGCTATCGCAGCCACGCGCACCTCCCCGAGGACCAGAGGCGCGTGCGCGTGATGCGGTACTACTCCGCGTTGCCCAAGCCCCTGTTCGGAAAGGCCGACGCGGGCATCGAGCGCTACATGCAAGGCCAAGCCAAGCAGAAGAGCGAGATCGGCGCGCAGCTCATGGACGCCCTTCAAGAAGCGAGCGACGCAGGGCCGCTTCAGAAGACGTCGGCGAAGTACCGCCTCGACGTCGGGCTACTTCGCGTGCTGCAGCATCAGGTTGCGAACCTGCAGCCGTAGGTCGACGAGCGTTCCGTTGTTGTCGATGCTCGCGGTGATGTACGGGTCGAGATCCTCTCGCTGGGGCTCTGACGCGTGCGCGAAGCGCGGGTCGGGCTGAATCCTGCGCGCGGCGTCGACCCAGTACACGGGGGAGTTCTGGTGCGCGTACTTCACCTCGTTGAGGAAGCGGCAGTCAGGAACGACGATCGGCGCAGGGGCGAGGCGCGTCTTCAGCTCCGACAGAAGCCCATCGCGCCGGAAGTACGGCACGCCGAGCGCGACTTGCGTCCGTACACGCTCGACTTCCTCGATCCAGACGTCTTCCCAGAGCCCGCGCCCGAACTCTGTGCCCATGCGTTGAAGGAGGACGCGCGCGGAGGTGATCGGCGTGATGGGACGAAGGACGTTCCACAGCTGCGTCGCGACATCGAATCGAAGCCTCTTGTTCTTGAAGAGGCGGTGCACCGGCAACAAATCGGCTTTATACGCCAGCGCTCTCGCCGCTTCCCCGACCCGCTCTTCCGTGATCGGCACAGCCAACGGCGCGTTGCGCTGATCGCTCGAACCCCAGAACGCCGTGTCGTCCATCTCGAAGAGGAGGGCGGTCATCCGCTTCAGCGCGTCCGCGAGGCCGACGACGACGTAGCCGTACTCCCCCGCGAGCTGCTCCGCTACCGTGTCCTTGCCGCATTTCATGCGGCCAGCGAGAAACACCGACGTCAGCATCAATCTTCGTCCTTCCTTCGTTTGGGGCGCCAGCCCCCAGGGCCCTGATGCGCCATGGCACGGAACTTTCCGTCCTGTTGCTTCATGACTGTGTTGCGAGAGCCGTGCGCGCGTGCGGCTCGAAGCGCGTCGACGAGATCCGTGAACGGCGTAAAGTCTGAGAGGGGTACGCCGGCGGGATCGACGATCACGTACGTGACGACTGAATGATCTCCCGTGCTTGTTTCCACGTGACCGTCTCCTGAATGTTGCGGTTGTAGGGCGCTGCGTAGAGCAGGTGCCTCCACGTCGGAGTGATCGCCCCCTTGATGTCCGGCCTGTCGTCGAGCAAGAAGTCGCCGTGAACGAGCGTCTTGTCGGCCGTAATGATCGTGCGGCGCACGAACTCGATTCCAACGTGCTGACGAACCCAAGCGAGCTTCTCCTGAGCACAGGTTTCTGAGTTCAGCAGGGGGGCCGTGCAAAGCTGCACGTTGTGCCCCGCGCGCGTCCACTCGTGGAGGGTCTCGATCGCTTCCGGGACGGCCCTGAGCCCCGCGAAGAAACCAGGAGCGTGCCAGAGCTCCTTGATGGTCTCCTGCCACGTGGGATCGGTGATGTTGCCGAGGATGTCCCAGACCGTGCGGTCCTTCAGCTCGTGCTCGGGCGGGATCCCGTGCGCGCGACACATCCGCTGGTGGCCTTCCTCGAAGTCGGCGACAACGCCGTCCATATCAACCAGGATGATCATGTCGTACACGTTACCCGGCCCAGGTAAACGTGTCTAGCTTCGCGCTACTCGTCGGCATCTCCGATCGAGATGTCTGCGTCGGGGAGCTGCCCGCCCTCTGCGAGCAGAAACATCGCGTAGGCGATCTTGGCGCGTTGCGCGACGACCGCGTCGCGATAGGGCGCGGAGAGGTCCTTGACGAGATCGCGCGCGCCCGCGAGCTTCTCGTCCCCCTCGCGTTCTTGCTCGACGCGCTTGATGTTCGTCTCGGCCTGAATGATCTCGGCTTTCAGGTTCTCCGGCGACGCGCTGGCGAGGTCTTCTACGTAGCCAGACGGCAACTTGGCGATGATCTTTTTGATGTCCATTTGACGGCCTGCACATCGTGCAAGACCGCGTTGGACCTGTCAATCAACCGGCCAACTGCGCAGACGTCAAGAAGTCGATCAAGGTGCGCGCCTCGTCCGTCACGGTGCCGCCGCGCCGAATCGTCTCGTAGCGCGTCCGCACAACCTCCGCCGCGCCCTGAACTTCAGCCGTCGTGCAGCCGTAGGCGACGAGCGGCGCCACCACTTGCTCCGGCGTCGGCGCAGGGATGTCGCCGTAGAGCGCGGCCCAGACTTCCAACGTCACGCAGTAGGCTTCGGACTCCCAGCGCATCGCGCGCGCCTCGGACGACGTCACGTAGTCGGCGGCGAAGGGAAGACCCTTGTGGTCCTTGAACTGCCGCACGTGCACGTGTTCGTGCGCGATCGTGATGAGCTGCCCCGCGAGCGTCCAGTTGCCGATCGCGACCGGCTTGAGCACGTCGAAGGGGTACCAGATGAAGTTGCCCAGCGTGAACGCGTAGCTCTTCAAGTACGCGGTGGCGTCCACGATCCCGAGGCGCTTGGTGAACGCGTTCGCTTGATCGAGCGCTTCGCGCACGTTCTTGTCGAGGACCTGCGACCCGTACTTGCGCTGCATCAACCGATGGAACGCCGTGACGTGTTGCGGCTGAACGCGATCAGCGGCAGACATTGCACTCCCCCTCCGGCAAGCAGGCAGCTCGCCCCTCCTCCGTGTAGCAACACCGCCACCCCCTGTCGGCGGGCTCCACCTGTTGGCAGTCCTGCGCGGTGCGCCAGCGTTGGCTGGGGGAGCAGACTTGCGCCAGCTCATCTTCGCATCGCGTCGCGAAGGGCTGGCAGTTGGAGATCGGCGGCGTCAGCGACGCTGCGCAGTGCGTGAGCAGCGTGGCGCTCAGCAGAGAGGCTCGAAGCAGTAGGGCGCGCATGCAGGAATGCTACGCCGAATCGCAGCTACGTTGAAGCGGCGCTTTACGCCGTACCTCTAGTTGAGCTTCTGCGCGACTTGCGTAGTGAGCGTGGAGCGCTCGTCGTCCGCGAAGTCCGGCGCCGGAAAGACCACTCCGTCGTAGGGGCTCTCAACGTAGGAGTTGATGTACTCGCTGAGGCTCATCTTGATGACGCGCTCGTTGTCGATCACTTCGATCGCAGCCATGAGCCTGCGAAGATGCGCGTCCATGTGCGCGGTGAGCGCCTTGACCTGCATCTCGTAGGGGCACACCGCGCGGCTCCCCATCAGCGGATCACGCAACCCAAAAGGCTGCGGAACGGCGCCCGGCTGGCGCGCCTCCCCTTCGCCAACGGGCTTGTGGTGTTTGATGTGCTCGGCGAGAGAGGCCGCCGCCGCCTCCTTTTTCTTCTCCACGCGGACCAGTTGTTCGTGCAGCTTGCTGACCAAGAGAGAGCCCTTCACGAAAATCTTCACGATGTTTCCCTTTCGGCTAATAACCTAACAGTGCTTGTGGTCGTTGTCACGTTGCGCTATCAATGGCGCCTATGTCAGCTCCTCTGATTCTCTCGGCGATCCTCGCCATCTTCCCGCACATGTCCAAGAACAATCGCCCGTGCATCGAGGCCAATCAGGCGCGCATCATCGCACAGCTCGATGACGCCTTTACGCGGTACCCCGATGTGCCGCGTGAGGTCCTCGCGGCTGTCGCCTTCTCCGAAACCCACTTGGGTTGCGACGCAGGCGAAGGCGGAAACTGGGGCGCGCCTGCGTCGCGCCACACGCGGCACGTTCCTGGCAACCATCTCCACGCCGCTGGGGCCCTGCACCGCAGCCTCGTCGTCTGCGGAACGCTCGACGGCGCCATCATGCGCTTTCGCGTCGGGCTGTGCGCGCCGCGCAGGCAGACGTCCCACGTCGAGGTTCGAGACCGCGCAGAGAGGTACTTGCGCCGCGTGCGCCAGCTGGAAGCCCGCATCATCCAGCACGCAAGGCGCCTCGCCGTAGCTCAGCGCACCGCGCCCGCTACGATGTGAAGTCGATGACGGGGAGGTCCATCGGGACCGTTCGCGCTTCAGCGATCGAGCGCTGAAGGTTCGGCAGCAGGGGGTTGTGGGGGTTCTGTTTCCGCATCAAGCGGTAGCACTCCGTTGCTTCACGCAGCGGGCGCTGCACGGCTTCGAGCCCTGGGAGCGTGATGCGCGCGTGGACGCTGCTCTCGTAAAGCGCGCGCAGCGCGCGCAGCTTGGCCAGCACCACGATGGTGCGCGAAGAGGGTGCGCGACGATGATCCTTGTACGCGACGCGGATAGCGCGCTGAATCGAGAGGCCTGAGTAGATCATGGTCAGGACATGTTAAACCAACGGGGTAAAGTGGTACAAGGTTTGGGAGGATCTTCTGTGTCCAAACGAAAAGTCATCATTCGATTCCGCCACATCTGGACGGTCCACTACGAACTTCGGTCGCAGAACACCATCACGTCGGAGAGCTTCAAGACGGAGGAGCTCGCGTGGCTCGACCTCGGACGAACGCTTCGACAGTGGATGGCTACGTACCCGCCCACGGCCATGACGGACGAGATCGTGGAGTGG
>Ga0315903_10001559_pt1 | contig 34831 bp, 38 predicted proteins | sample LakEriMetagenome_7_FD_203524 | JGI IMG/M metagenome (GOLD analysis project Ga0315903, IMG submission 203524) | Freshwater fungal communities from buoy surface, Lake Erie, Ohio, United States - Buoy 2 MA119 | ecosystem: Environmental > Aquatic > Freshwater > Lake | place: USA: Lake Erie, Ohio...
TGGGATAGCGATACTGCTTGGCATCTACAAAAGATGAGTCATAGGTAGCGGCCCACTTTGCATATAAGCGCTTGTTATCTTCAGGCGTCTTTACAGAATAAGCCTCGTCTAAACCAAGGGCGTCATCGTTCATGTCGCTAAACCTAAACAACTAACCCAACAAGTTCAATGGGCTGCCACAGAAGCCTTAAAACTACGCACTCACCCGATATCCAGCAGCAATAACTGCACGTGAAATCGCATCTGCATCAAGTGCCACAGATGATGTAATAACAGCTTGGGCATCAGCGGCATTCGCCTTTACTTCACTGACTCCCTCTAGCTTGCTCAACTCTGCAGTGACGCGACCTTCGCAGTGCCCACAGGTCATTCCAGTAATCTTTACGATTGTTTCGCTCATCTTTTAACCCATTCTCTTGATCATCGCGGCCATCTGCTTATTCTGTGCACTTTGTGAAGTCACAATAGCCTGACCAAAGCTCTTAATCTCATCGTTGTCGGCATCTTCAATCATTGTTGCCATATCTATAGCCCCAACGTGGTGGCCAGTCATGCCCTTTAACCACAGCAGATCAAAGTTCTTTCCAGTTGCAGCTTTTAATGCTGCAAGCTCTGAATCACTGAGCATTCCGCCCATGCCATGACCCATGCTGTGTCCGGGGTCTAGATCTGCGCCAGCTTTATCAAGCCAGGCTTTCATCTTTACTATCTCAGCGGCCTGTTCATCGCGAATATTTTTAGCCAGAGCAAGTAGTTCAGAATCAGTACTTTTTGTCAGTGCAAGATCTGACATATCAATAGCTTGCTGGTGATGAGGAATCATCATCTGCAAAAACATAACGTCATCACTACTTAAATCACCTGATGCCTCTGATGAATGCCCCTCATGGTCCATTCCCTTATTGCTGGCGCTAGCGCAGCCAGAAATAGATAAGGCCATGATGAGTGCAACTAAGCCGGCAATCACTGGCTTGAATACAGAGTTATTTGTTGTATTAATTCTCATTACCAAGGCACCACTTTCATCTCTTCCCACAGCACTCCCGTGAGTTTATCGCCTTCACTAGAACCGTTCACATCAAAGGCCCTTGTTGCCAGCCAGATCGCTGTGCGAGCGCCTTCTTCGGCAGATAACGGTGCATCTGGGCCACCCATATCTGTGCGGGAATGATTCGGACACACTGCATCTACTAAAAATCCTCTAGCGCCAAGTCCAGTCTCATGTGCCAAGTTTCTAACCAGAGCATTTACTCCTGCTTTGCTCACACGATAGGGAGCTAATCCCCCAGCATTTCCAGGTCCTGACATTCGCCCCAAACATGCAGAGAAAACAATAACTCGACCACTCCTTGCCTCTGCCATGGGAGCAGCTAAAACATTGAGTGCACAAAAAACAGAGTCCAAGTTAATCGCCATTACCCGCCGCCACTCAGCGCTATCAGTCTTTAGAGTCTTTGACATCTTTGCACTCATCACACCATGGGCCAGAATCACTATCTCTGGTGTGCCAAAGGATGTAAGAATCTCATTAAAAGTATCTCTGGCAGCCTCTAGATTTTCTAAATCAACTGCCCGGTACTGACAACCTAGCTCTGCTGCAGCTGCTACTAGCCGCTCTTTTTCTCTAGCAACCAACACCACATCATGGCCGGCAGCGCGCATCTCTTTTGCGCACACATATCCCAGACCCCGTGAACCTCCAGTGACAATTACTAATCCCATTTATTTACGCTTTAACTCTCGAAGAGATGCCTTGAGCGCTTTGCGCTCGGCCTTTGCAACAGGATCTTTCTTAGTTGGAAATACCCACTTTAAAATCAGAGCAAAAACGCCCATGACAAAAAAGCCACTAATGGCCTGGATAAAGAGGCCGTTGTTGATTCCACCGAGCATGTCTAAAGATTACCTGGGCAATCTACTTCTCGCATATCCACAGAAGAAATGCCCATAAATCCTTACCTATCTAAAAGAACTTACCTTTCCACCGCCTGAATTCCTTATCTCTGATCAACCAGCACGCCGCCAGCGTTACTAGTTGATTTCCCAACACACGTTGGGAATAGAGAAAGGAAGTGCAAATGAATGTCACTACATGATGTTGCGGCGCTTGTCGTTGCAATAGCCAATCTCAGACTGCGTGTATGGGAGATGCGAAAGGTTCGACGGAGAAACTCTGACGAACCTGATCAGTTAGGAGACTGATTTCGCATAAGGCAGTTGAGTCGGAATTGGCACCCCCGGCTCAACTTCATTAATTAAAGCAGAAATCTCGGTTACTCAGAGTGGTTCTGCCCAACCCACAACTCTTCACCTAACCCTCACCTGCAATTCACCTGCAACTACCAACCCAGTTACTTTCCTGGGCCACTATCCATCCATGGATCTGTCACATTCATTGTTTCTTCTTAACTCAAGCCTTGATCGCCATCTCAACAACGACCACCATGGTCAACTAGAGTTAGAGGAGCGTGCTGTCTTCTCTCGCTCTCGCAGAGCTATAGAGCGCTTTGATGAACAACTCCACCGTGAGCGCGCAACAGAAGTAACTGCCAAGTCAGCTTAAATCCCCCTTAAGACACACAAAGCCCTCTAGGAAACTAGGGGGCTTTTACGTGTTCTTACAGAGTTCACCTGGGGTTCAACTTCATAACCCTTTCCCATAACCAACATCATTGACGATATAGCTACTTCCCCACACCAATGCCTATCGATAGAAGGGAAGTTGCACATGTCTGAACTATTAGATTTTCCAACTTGTTACGTCTGTCGTTCCATCGAGTTGGAAATTGTTATCAATGAAGATTTTGGTCCCATGACTACCTGCTCAGAGTGCGGCTATTCATGGATCGCAAAATATGAAGAGCTAGATGCACCACTACTTATTACAAAGGCATCATGAGCGAGAAACTTAAATCTGCCGCAGTGTTTATTGTTGCAATTGTTATCTTATTAGTTTTTGTAGCCTTAGCCCCACGTTAATTGCGGATGCGCTGTTGGAGCAATTAAATTGACTCCAACAACGCTTCATCCCTCGAATGAAACACCCATGAAGAAGATGCAGGACGCATCCTGCGACACATAGGTTACGGGCAGTAATTCTTAAGGCAAATATCACTCAAAGTGAAAGTGAACTTTTAACTAGGACTCGAAGTCGCCTCCGCGCCCGGTTATCTTCTTCTTTGCCTTGCTGGGCTTTTCATAGACAACTAAGAAAATAGCCACAGCAACGGCAAATAAGCCAACAATTACTAATTTCTCCATGTGCTTAGACTAGAACAGCCCAGACCACGAGTGCGAACACTGCAATGCCTAGGCCAACAATGGCGATGGCAGATAGTGATAACAACCCACGTGATTGAGCAACCTTCTTAGCAATCTCTGATGGCTTATCTAATCTATTAAGATCAATCATCAATGCTTCAGCTTCACGAATCGTTGCGTATTGGGTGATCATCGACAAGATTCCAGTTGTTGCTGCCACGCCAATTGTTAAGTACTTGGCCCCATCAGTTGCACCATCAAATTTGCCAAAAGCTGCCAAAACAAAGATGCCGATAAGCATCAAGTTTGGTGCCATCTGAGCCTTAATAATCTGTGTGCGCTTGGTATTCCATAAATCTAATAAGTTCTTCTCATCCATTGGTTCTCTCCCTTACCCGGGCTGCCCAATCTGGCAACGGTAGAAAGCCTAAGGGCGTTAAGTGAATTTGGCATGGCCAATCAAAAAACACTCACCTACGATTAACCCCATGGGGCGCATAGCAAAGGTGAAGAATGGTTTTGAACCTAAAACCTGCCAGCGCTGCCACCTGCCCTTTGAGTGGCGCAAGAAGTGGGCTAAAAACTGGGATGAAGTGAAGTACTGCAGTGATAGATGCAGAGAGAACAAATGAAGCGCATCCTCTATATCCCCTTTGATCACCTGCACCGCAACTACGGCGCCCTCAAAGCCGCCGACCCAAAACAAGATGTCATTGCCTTTGTAGAAAGTGCGCGCATGAGAACAGGGCGCCCTTGGCATAAAGAGCGCCTGTTCTTTCTCATCTCATCTGCCCGCCACTTTGCTAAATCCCTAGAGGATGAAGGCTTTAGCGTTGAATATGTAAAAGCCCCAACAACTATTGATGGGTTAGAGAAAATAGCTAAGAAGTATAAAAAGTTACCTATCCTCTGCGCCGAGCCATCTTCTTTTAGAGCTTACGAAGATCTAAAAAACTACGGAGTCAGTTTTATAGACAACGATTTCTTTTTAACGCCAAGGCCCCTGTTTAACCAATGGGCATCAGAACAAAAAAGCTATCTCATGGAGAACTTCTATCGAAAGCAGCGCACACGCCTTAACATCTTGATGGAGGGCAAAGATCCCGTTGGTGGATCGTGGAATTTTGATAAAGAAAATAGATTGCCCCCTCCTAAAAAGTACGAAGGACCCAAATACTTAGAACACAAGCGCGATGAGATTGATGCACAAGTTGCCAAAGAGTTAGGCCACAGCCCCACAACCACCTGGGCCACCACCCGCAAAGGCGCACTGGCGCAGTTAAAAAACTTTATTGATAATCACTTTGCCGATTTCGGTCCACTAGAAGATGCCATGACAGTTGATAACTGGGCGTTGCACCACTCACTTCTCTCCCCCTACATCAACAACGGCCTGCTCCACCCAACAGAGGTCATTCATGCGGCAGTGAAAGCATTTAACACCGGCAAAGTACCGATTGAATCTGCTGAAGGCTTTATAAGACAGATCATTGGTTGGCGTGAATACGTCAACGGTATGTATTGGTTTTTAGGCCCTGACTATCGCAATAACAATCAACTAAAGGCCACCAGACCACTCTTGCCACTCTTTAGTGATCCGAGTAAAACTGCGATGAACTGCATGAAGCAAACAGTTACAGATATTAACGATCGTGCATGGGTCCACCACATCCCCCGTTTAATGCTGCTCTCTAACTTGGCACTCATCTCCGGCACCAACCCACAAGCATTCCTTGATTGGATGCGCGAAGTATTTATCGATGCATCTGAATGGGTCATGGTTCCAAACGTTATTGGTATGGGAGTTCACGCAGATGGCGGTCAGATGATGACAAAGCCATATGCCGCAGGCGGCGCATACATCTCACGCATGTCTAACTACTGCAAAGGATGTGCCTATAACCCCAAGCTGCGCGTGGGAGATGATGCTTGCCCTTTTACAACTTTGTATTGGGATTTTCTCGATAGACATAAAGAGGCCTTTGCTAAAAACCATCGCATGAGTCAGCAAGTATTTGGTTTAAAACGCCTGAGTGATCTACCTGAGTTAAAAGAGAGAGCACAAGAAGTCTTAGAAGGATTGCAAAAAGGAACTATCTAACTACTTCTTAAGCGGACCTAGCTTATAAGAATCTAATCTCACCGCAGGCTTAGCTTGATTTTGATGCTGTGCTTTAAAGGAAGCAGTTGCATCTGTGCCACACAAAGAAACAATGGCACCAGCACCACCAGGGTGAGAGTTAATCCACTTCGTTAAGTCATAGACATAATCATCAACTACAGCCCAACAACTCTTTGCGCTGTTATTTGCCTTCACTTGTGCCATGGTGTAACCAGCGATTGTTGGGGTTGGTGTTGGAGTAGCTGTTCGCGTTGGTGTTGGTGTTGGCGTTGGTGTTGGCGTTGGAGTTGGCGTTGGCGTTGGTGTTGGGGTTGGCGTTGGCGTTGGTGTTGGGGTTGGGGTTGGCGCAGCACCACGTAGAACCTCACCGAAGATCTCTTTATCTCCCACAGCTAAAGTAATCGATGCTTTGCCGCGTGCTGTAACCAGAAAACTATATAGACCAGCTTTTGCAACTGAGCTATATCTGCCTAGATATAGGTAGGTAGTTTTAGAGTAAGGCTCAAAGAACTTAGTGCGCTCATTGAGCTTCATTGTTGTCTTAAAGCCGCCAGGACCAGTAACAACAAGTGTTGGAAGCTGTGTCATCTTAAGAGCGCTCTCTGGCTTTTTATCCAGGATCAAGTACTGAATATTTAATGCATCGCCCTCTTGTAGTTGAGCGCGAAATCCCTTTTTCTCTCCCGACTTAGTAAATGATGCTCTGATTGCAAAAGAGATGGTGCCATCAACTAACAGTGGTCCTTTGGCAGCCGTTGTGTCTGTCTTTAATAAAACAACGGGTTGATGGGCAAAGGCGCTACTTGAGCCAAAAAGGGTTAAAGTGATGATTAAGGCAATAAAGCGGCGCATAGGTAAAAGATACACGAGCCTTAAATCACCAGCCTCTTGAAAAGATCACCTAGGCAATTACGATTGCTTCATGAGCCTTGATGAAGTTCGCGCCTTTAAGGTTGCACGACCTTCAAACTATCCAGCCATACCGGCGCCCATTGCTCGCAAAAGCTGGAGTAAGAAAGCGGATCTGCCTGGTCCTAACCCACTTCTTTCTGATTGGCTCACACTCACCTTCATTAAAGACACTCCATCTTTTCTCTCCTCCATGCAGAAAAAGTATGGAAACCACTGTTCATTTTTTCTCTCACGACAGTTATTTATAGGTGTCTTTTCAGCAGAAGCGGTCCATCAAGTCACAGTTGCCCAGCAACATAACTTTGTTAAAGGAGTGGGCTTTGCGCGCATGCGAAAAGTCTTAGGAGAAGGCTTGCTCACCAATGAAGAGCCTATTCATATGGCTCACCGCAGGTTGATGCAGCCACCTTTTCATCACGGCAATCTAGATTCCTATGTGGGCATCATGCATCGATTAGTTCTAGAACACATCTCAGCCTGGAAATATAAAGAGTCAGTTGATCTAGCCCCAGAGATGATGGCCCTTACTCTTGAGATAGTAAGCCAATGCTTATTTGGCCTAGATTCCTCACAATACACAGCTCGGATTGCTCATTGCATGGAGATTGCCATTGATCGCATTGAGCGCACCATGCTCCCTGGCCTTGAAAGATTTGATAAATCAGCCATCTCATACTTTGCCGCATTTGAAGAGGCTGCAAATGAGTTGGCAGATATTGCCCAAGAGATCATCAACACTCGCATTGCTAGCAACACCAACCACAGTGATGATCTCTTAGGCATATTGCTTCAAATGAGTGAACACATCTCCATGCAACACATCCGAGATGAAGTTCTGACCTTAATTTTAAGTGGACATGAAACAACAGCCAATGTTCTCACCTGGGCCTTTGCCTATATGAGCAATAACCCAGAGGCAGCGCGCAAGTTAGCAGCAGAGGCAGATGCCACCGATTGGATAACCAACAACAAAGTTCCTACTTTTGCCGAACTAGAACAGAGCGCAACATATGCCTCATGCGTTTTAAGTGAAACCCTTCGCTTGGCCCCGCCGGTCTGGGTCTCACCTAGAATTGCATTAGTAGACACAGAAGTTGATGGTGTGAAAATCCCGGCTGGTGCACATGTATTGATTAGCCAATATGTCACTCAGCGTTTAGAGCAGTACTTCACCAATCCCCAGAAGTGGGATCCAGAGCGCTGGTTAGATCCAACATTTGAAGCATCTTTGCCCCGTGGGGCCTACTTCCCATTCCTTGCAGGATCTCGCAAATGCCTCGGTGAATCCTTTGCACTTGCTGAGTCACGTTTGATTTTGTTATTAGTAGCAAGGCAGTTCTCTCTTTCAACAAAGATTCCAACGGCACAGCCCCGAACTACCTATAGAGCTAAAGGTGTTGTGCCAACAAAGATAAGCAAGCGATAGAAAAGGCAGATGAAAAACCTTTGGGCAGTGCTTGGCGTTGCCATCGTATTTGTCTACATCATTGGATCAGGTCTGTGGGTTAACACAGGTGATGGCTGGTATCGCAGCCTTAACGCCCCATCATGGCAACCACCAGATTTCATCTTTGGTTTTATCTGGCCCTATAACTTCATAGTCCTAGGTATTGCTGCAGTAACTATTGCGCAAAAGGCAAGTAATAGAACAACGATGATCTACTTAACTTTCTTTGCACTCTCTGTTGCCTGCGCACTGACGTGGGCATATCAGTTCTATCGCCCCCACAACTTATCTCTTGCAGCCTTGGCACTTGTGGGAACTGTTCTCTTAACCATTCCTATGACAGTAATTGCCTTTAGGACTTCGCCTGGTTTAGGTGTTGCACTACTTCCCTACCAAATCTGGGTAGCAGTAGCTGCAAATCTGAGTTACACCTACAGCAAACTCAATTAACTATCCGTAGATAGTGTCTTCTTCTAAATCATCTCTTCCTTCAGGCTTTTTCTTTGATCTCCACGCACTCCACGCCCCCGTTGACCACAGCGCCCAGATAACAAGGAGTGGTTGAAAGAACAATCTAATAAAGCGTGCTCTATCGCTATCTAAACCAAAAGCATCAACTTGGTTTACATACTGTGAGATATTGCCTGGAAAGATTGCCACAAAGAAAGCTGCAACAACCCAGCCCACAGTAACTCTGTATCGCCAAAGAAAGATAAGAGAAAGACCCAAGACAATCTCAACTACCCCAGAGGCTAGAACTACAAAATCTGCTATTGATTTTAAGATCGTTGGCACTTGTGCCTGAAACTCTGTGCGATTAGTTGTTAAGTGCCCAATACCGGCATACATGAGTGCAAAGCCCAGAACTACCTGGCTTATTCTCTGTGCGATTTTCATGTGGCAAGTAAACACCATGGGTTCTGGGGCCTGTGCTTTGGCCCTTTACCCCTTGTCTATTTCACACAGGCCTTTAAACTCAACCCCATGCACACTAGCTACGAACAACGCCTTGAGTTCCTGCATCAATTCCTAGATGGCGCAGAGGTCTTTAACACAAAGCTATCTAATGCCAAGATCATCAAAGGTGATGGCTGGGAAGTAAGTTCTAGCGGTTCACGCTTTGCAATGTTTAATCAATCAATCATTCAAACATCACGCAAAGAAGCTTTAGATGAACTACTTGCGGCCATTGCCAGCACAGCTTATCCCTCTGATATCCGCTTAGTAGGCCCAGCTATAAAGCACATGAGTGCATTAATGGAGGCTGGATACACCAACCAAGGTGGTGCACCTTTCATGCTCTGGAGCGCTGATAACTCTGTAGATGGATTCACACTTCGTGAAGGCCTGAGCGTGAGAAGCCTTACCGAAAACGATCTACCAAAGATGAATGAGATCTATGCCGATGTCTACAAAATGAATGAAGAGATGATTGCAGATATGCAACAGATGCTCTTTGCAAGTAATAAAGACCATGCCTATGGTCTGATCAAAGATGGTGAAATTGTCTCTGTCGTTAATGCCATTACCTATAAAGAGACCGTAGGCATCTGGAACATGGGCACGCCAACCACCCATCAAAAAAACGGCTATGGACTACAACTTCTTAAGCACGTCATGAAAACCCATAAAGATATGGGCTCAAAGAACTTCTTCCTCTATGCAAGTGCTGCAGGCAAGTTCCTCTATGACAAATGTGGGTGGATCACCCTTGATTACTTACCGTATTTAACTAAACCTCAAACTGACTCTTAACAGGTAGGAGAGCAGCTTCACGGGAGCGGAGTTTCTATTGCCCGCCACCCACCTATATCCACTACGCCCAATAGGTCCTGAAAGAGTAATGAATGCAGAGAGAACTCTGTTACCTCTGACCCTTAGCAAATAAGCCACTGCCCCAGCACCAGAGAGCTGCTGATTGCTCGTAACAACAAAGACCTCACGGGAGCACTGCTTTAGGCTCAACCCAAACTGTGAAAGATCTGCGCTATGAAAATCTAAGGCCCTAAAATCAATCTTCTTTCGCAGCCAGTTGATTGAGTTATTACACAACTCGCACTTGCCATCGAAAATAACTACTAATTCACTCATTGGTGACCCCGTTCACATCTCAATTCTAACTCACGCAGAACCAAAAGGTTCTGTAGAATTTGTTATATGAAAATCAGTGAATTAAGCCCAATCAAGCGCTTTGATATAAAGCTGATTAGTTTTCTCAATAGAGTGAGTTTGCCTGCACTGAGAATCTCACTAGGAGTGATTTTTATTTGGTTTGGTCTACTTAAAGTCTTTGGTGAGAGCCCAGCTAATGATCTAATAACTAAGACTGTCTACTGGTTTAACCCAGATGTATTCATCCCCATTTTGGGCATCTGGGAGGCAGCTATTGGTCTCTGCTTGTTGTTTCCATTCTTTAACCGCCTAGGGCTATTTCTTCTTGCCCTTCAAATGCCAGGCACTTTCCTGCCTTTAGTCCTTTTGCCAGAAGTCTGTTTTATATCTTTCCCATTTAACTTAACTTTGGAAGGTCAATACATCGTTAAGAACCTAGTCTTAATAGGAGCAGCCATGGTGGTGGGCGCAAGGCTGACCCCCATGATGAATGAGAAGAAGCGCTAGTTAGTTATTTCGCCTAGACAGCCTAAAAGAGCGATAGGTAAACTCACGCAATGAGGAGAATAGTTGCAATCTGCGCGATGGTTTTGTTGCTGAGCAGCTGTTCACAAAAGGCAGCCTTTGAAGAGTTAGCAGATGGCGTGTGCAGCAGTGAGCAGAAAAAGTTGGTAGAAGCACACATCTCTTCTCAGATAGATGCACTTGCTAAGAAAGACTGGAAGTTGGCCTACTCCTATGCATCCCCTGGCTTTAGATCTGGTGTGGAGATAGATCAGTTTACTTTCATCATTGGCACGCAGTACGGAATGCTCGTTGACAATGAAGGCTATGAGTTCGGAGCCTGCACTATTGCTAGTGAGAAGTTGGTTCAAGAGCTAGCAGTTACCAGTAACGCTGAGATAACTAACCTCACCTACATCCTCTCCGTGGAGAAGCAAGTTCTAGGCGTTGACTCGGCTACTGCCTCACAGCCAAAGCTTGAGGCTTAAAAAGAAGAGTGAGTAGAGGCTAGAAGAGAACTAGTTAGTTGTTTCTCACATACTCAGCAGCATGAGGAAAGCCATTAGCCTCTAGCTTGACCGCTAGATCTTCCTTCACAGCTTTAACTACTTTATGAGTTCCATTGCAGTTCTTCTCAGGATCTGTCGTATATCCGCAAGCACAAGCGCCCATGGCTCTTTCTCTCATCTCTTATGTAGGTTAGTTTTGCAAATAATAGAGGAAGGCCAAGGAAAGCTCTCTATCAACGCTGCCGCTCATATAATTATCCCTGTGAGCGAGCAGATAGATCAGTTCTTTGCCCCCGATGGCACATTGATATCTATTCCTGTTAAGGCTGCCAAGAAGATCGCTGTTTTAAAGGTAATCGCAAGCAAGCTATCCCCTGACACCAAATACCCCGAAAAAGAACTCAACGCAATCATCGCCACCTACCACCACGACACCGCAGCCATTAGACGGCACATGATTGAGTACGGGATCTTGGAGAGGGATGGGGGAAGTGTTTATTGGGTTAAGGGTTAGCCGGCAATAGAAGAATAAGAAGTATGTGGTAGGTAAAGGTTCTTTTGGAAAGTTAAGAATAGATTGCGCACTTTGCTAACTTCTCCATTGCCAACTGCTTTAATACCTTGAAAGACATCTGCATATTTAATCTCAAGCAACGTCTCTAATTTGCCCTCTTCAAGCTCACCAACCCCGGATTCGATGTATTGAGAAACTAGAAAATCAACAAACTCGAGCTGTTTTGCCTCAATGGCAGCTTCCATAATTGATCGGGAAACAGTTGCACGCGTTTTTCGAGTTACAGGCTTTAGGGCGTACTTCACAAACTCTAATACATCAAAAAGATCGCTGTTCTGGGCATCAATGAGCTCTTGAATTGAAACTAACTCACTTGTTGGAAATCCAGCATCTTCTAGTTGCTTTAGAAGTTGAGCTCGTGTCGATGGCACAGACCAGATGGCACGCAACTCATCCTCGTTTTTGAAAAGATCAGGCATCTCTAAAGTGTTGAAGAGTGATTGGATGAACTCTGTTAAAGACATTGGGGTTCCATCTACTGAATAGAACATCTTTGAAGTCATGTGTTGGAATTCTCGTTCTTTGCCATCGGCTAGCTTAATAATTACCTTTTCGCGCTTGACTACAGGAGGATCAATTGGGCCACTGCCTGGTCCGTCAATAATCTTCCCACCAGATTCAGGTTTTGGGTCCGGGTCGACAGGTTCACCGTCCCACTCTGGATCATAAAAATTATGGGATGCATTAACAAAGTCGTGGATAGTGAAGAAATCTTTTCCGTCATAAAGTCTGGTTCCACGCCCAATAATCTGTTTGAACTCAATGATGGAGTTGATAGGGCGCATCAGCACAATGTTTCGAATATTTCGAGCATCCACGCCAGTAGATAGTTTCTGGGAGGTGGTCAATATTGTTGGAATAGTCTTTTCGTTATCCTGGAAATCACGCAAATATTGATCTCCAATACTTCCTTCATCAGCTGTCACTCTCACGCAATAGGTTGTATTTGTATTGGATTTCTTCTCATTGATGATGTCTCTAATCATGAGCGCATGTGCTTGAGTCGCACAGAAGATGATTGTCTTCTCATTTGGGTTAATTTGGGCCATCAAGAGCTCGACCCGATAGACCTCTCGCTCACGAATAATAATTACCCTGTTGAAATCTCCCCCGGTGTATAGCTTGCCTACTTCCACCTCACCTGCAACAACAGTGTCGTCTGCCGTATAGGTGTAGTCATCAATCGTTGTCTGATATTTACGAACCCTAAATGGAGTTAAGAAGCCATCCCCAATTCCCTCTTTAAGTGAATAGACATAGCGAGGCTCACCAAAGTAGGCGTAGGTATCTACGTTATCCCGCCGCTTAGGTGTAGCAGTTAATCCCAATTGAACAGCCGGAGAAAAGTAATCAAGGATCGCTCGCCAGTTTCCGTCCTCTGTTGCGCCACCTCGGTGACATTCATCAACAATTATTAAGTCAAAGAAATCTTTTGGATACTCTCCGAAGTTAGGAGCACCTGTCGATTCGGTCTCAAAAGTTTGAAATATTGTAAAGAAAATATTTCCATTAGTAGGAACTCTCCCCTTCTTGCGCACCTCATCTGGCTTGATACGAACCAGCGCATCCTCTGGAAAAGGTGAGAACTCATTAAATGCTTGATTAGCTAAGATATTTCTATCAGCTAGAAAGAGAATTCGGGGCCTACGTTTCTTATCCCCTTGCAGATTCCACCTTGTTTGAAAGAGTTTCCATGCAATATGAAAGGCAATCTTTGTCTTTCCTGTACCAGTAGCAAGAGTGAGAAGTAGTCGCTTATCTCCTTTTGCTATGCCTTCTAAAACATTCTCCACTGCCTTTTGCTGGTAGTAGCGGACTGGCTCTGTCCCGCCCCTACTCTCAAAATCAATTGCTCTAAACTCATCGATTAATTCATTCTTAGGTTCGTTAATTAATGCCCACAACTGCTCAGGGGTGGGAAATGCCTCGATATCTTCTTCTTTGCCAGTGACCAAATTGATTTGACGTATCATCTGGCCGTTGGTCGCGAATGCAAAAGGAAGTCCAAGTTTTTTGGCATCTCTGATTCCCTGGCTCACACCCTCGCTATGGGGTAGATCCCATTTTTTTGCCTCAATCACAGCTAATCGCTTGCCTTTATATTCGAGAACATAATCTGCAATCGAAGGTTCGGCTCTTTTACTTGCACCGATTATTCTTCCTGCAGTTATCTGGAATTCTCGACGAACTAAATGACCCTCCCAACCAGATTTCGCTAAGGCAGGATCAATAAATTGAGCCCGGGTATCAGACTCAGTTAGGGACATTTGCAACCTTATTGAATATATTTGCCATCAACGTACCTTGCAACGAATGTAAAGCAAGTCGCTTAGTGTCGCCGAGTTCCTTTAGCTTCTCAATTTCCGTGAGTAAAAGTACGATTTTTGTTTGCTGCGCTGGTGTTGGTACAGGTATCTTTAAATCGTATACATCCTCTCGATTGATCCCTGGTTTAACGCCTCTTGCCAACGATGGGATATTGAGCATCTTAAGGGCGAAATAGAGATAGTCCATGTCAAGAGCTACCCCTTTTAAGGTTATGAAGTAAGTGACGTCCAAAGGCCAAAATTTCCCACTAACTCTTGTCAGCTCTCCTGCTGAACCTTTACGTCCAACAATAATCGATTCTCCCTCAAACAAAAACCTTTCGGTTCTGCATTTAGGCCCATTTGCGCCATATGCAAGAACGGAACCTGCATTACTTCTTTCTTCCTTGGAAAGGCCTTTTCCGTAATGTAAAACAATTAAGTCCCTTAGTGGTCGGGATGGTATTTGCCTTTCACTTTTACCATCTCCTTCCTCAACTCCTGAATTCTCGGTTACTAAATCCAAAATTCTATTAGTCTGATCTTCGAGGGCATGAAGTTCGGAAACAATTTGACTTATTGATCTGCCCGATTGGTGCTTTGCATTATTTGGATTTTTTGGAGTCAAACTCATCGTCTTGGGATCAATTGATTCTAATTGGACAGACCATGAATTTTCTGACTTAGACTTAGACTTAGAAAAGGCTAAAAAATCCTGTAAATCATCGTCTGAGAGTGGACTTGTTTTGCCAAGGACATGGGCCGGATTTAGCTCATAAAACCAAATCTTTTCAGTAGGAATTCCTTTCTCAAAAAAAAGCACAACCGTTGGCGTTCCTGTACTGCTAAAAGTTCCTGAAGGGCAGACTAGTACTGTGTGAAGATTATGACTTTGAAGAAGCTCTCGGCGCAGCGAAACTGAGGCTGAGTCTGAATTCGACAAAAAGGTATCTTTAATAATTACACCAGCTCGGCCTCCGGCTTTTAGTATTTTCATGAAGTGTTGCAAAAAAAGATAGGCGGTTTCTCCGGTTTTAATTGGAAAGTTTTGCTGTACCTCAGCTCGTTCCTTCCCCCCGAAAGGTGGATTAGCTAAGACTATGTCATATCTATTTTTCTCCTGTATGTCTGTAATGTTTTCACTTAATGTATTTGCATGCATCAGGTTTGGTGCATCAATACCGTGTAAAATCATGTTCATGGTACCGATAATGTATGCGAGAGATTTCTTTTCCTTGCCGAAGAAGGTACTTCGTTGCAAGGTTTCAACATCATTAGTAGTTAATTGCTTTGATTGAGAGAGATAGGCAAAGGATTCGCAGAGAAAGCCAGCCGAGCCTGCTGCACCATCGTAAATAGTTTGGCCAATCTTGGGTGCAACCACTTCAATAATTGCTTTAATGAGAGGGCGGGGGGTGTAGTACTCGCCACCATTGCGACCAGCATTACCCATGTTCTTGATCTTGTCTTCATAAAGGTGAGACATTTCATGGATCTCAGCACTTGTTTGAAATTTGAGCTGATCAACGAGTTCTAGAACTTCACGTAGGTTGTAACCGCTTTGTAGTCGATTCTGGATTTCTCCAAAAATCTCACCAATCTTGTATTCAAGGGTGTCTGGGCCTGTAGCGGTTGATTTAAACTTAGCTAAGAATGGAAAAAGTTCGTTATTGACGAAGGACCGTAGATCATCGCCAGTTAGTGCTGTGTTGTGATCAATTTTTCCATCTTCAGTTTTAGGAACAGCCCATTCAGTCCATCGGTACTTTCCAGAGATGATTGGTGTGTATTTCTTGTTACCTAATTCAGCACCAATCTTCCGGGCATTCTCAAGATCATCTATGTACTTGAGGAAGAGGATCCACGAAGATTGCTCCACATAATCAAGCTCGCTGCCACACCCAGCATCCTTGTGGAGGATGTCATCGATATTCTTGAAGGTGTTCTCAAACATTTAGATCCTTTTTATGAGAGATAGGGGCTAACTTACATTGAGCATCGGACATGAGCCAGTATTGGTGTCCCCAAACTCAGCCGACAGCCTGAAAGCTGCTGCCAGCTGAGTTTAAGTTGATTACTTATGGGAGCGAAGCAGTGCAAGCTCGAATGCATCCAACATGGAGTCGTATGCAACAGAGCTCTTTCCTACCTTTTGTGGATCGAAGTCGTTTTCCTCTAATAGTTGCTTATAGCGAGTAACGATTTGAGGCAAATGATTCTTTAAGAAAAGATTGGGGTTTGTTGCCCAGCTTAAAAAACCCTTCTCATCGATGATCATGAGTGACTTCAATGCGTAAACCAATGGTGCAATGAATCCTTCTGGGTAGCGCCAAGAAATCGCCTTTTGTGAGAACTTAGCTTCTTTTGTTCCACCTTTGCTATTCATCTTATTGACTGCCGAGATTCTTCCAAACTTGCCCTCATTTGCATTGTAAAGGTCAGGAAAATTCTCATAGATATAATCATAAAGATAAGGAAGATCAGCAGCGACTTTGAATGCAGAAAGTACTTTGTCACTCTTGATCTCAGGTTTTGGAGTATTTGTGGTTATTTGCGGTGAAGACATAAAGCGGTGGTACTTGTTCACGCAGTCACCCTTAGAACTATAGGTTTGAACAGGGCTTGGCGCAGAGACCTTTTTATTATCTTCGTCTTCGATATCTAACTTTAATGCGCTGAGTGCAATCCAAGTTAAGGCAACTATGTCAGCAGCTCTAATATCGCCGCCCTCATTTGAACGCCATTCAACTTTCTTGGAAAGTTCTTGCGGTAGGGCAGCCTTTAAACTGTCGTAAAGGCCTTCATTATTGGTCTTTGTTTCCTGCTTTAGCTGCGCATTATTGTTACGTGCCTCTTGAATATCTGATAAAGCCCGACTAAAGGTTTCTAAATCAAGCTCACTTTCAGATTTTGGAAGTAAGAGCTCAACTGGAACAAGTGTGGATAACTCTTCTGTGTAATCTTCATTTTCAAGTAGTTCATGCACTTCTTTAATGTGCTTATTAAAAACCTGCTTGAAATCTGCCCAAATTCTTGCTTTCTTGAGTTCCTTTAGGTCCTCAGGCTGGCTAAGTGCAAGTCCGAGCACGTAGTGACCGATTGCAAGAAGGTTGTGACCCCCATCTAGAACGCCTTCGACATCGCGATCATGGAATGTAAGCTCAAAGCGGTCCCTGTCCAAAGGCTTATAGACAGAAGCGGCAAGCAATAAACCCTTTGACTTCAAGGCAAAGGTTTCTGGTGTATTAGTTAAGGATTCAATAATTGCTGAGGTAATTGTGCTTAGTTTGGAGTCACGAGGATTGGCCTGAAGATCCAGAACTTCAATTATGTGAACGATTTGCTTTAGTTTTACTAAGCCAATGAGTCGCTTTGCGGACCCAACAATCTGTGTGTTGCACTGCTCAATTCTGAGCGTAACATCATGGTTATATGGACGTGAATTCATCAATTTCTCTTTTCTAAGACTTTTCAGTCTCAACATTTCCGTAGACCATCCGGCCTACAACTGAAAGATTACTCTCCGTGACTTTCTTGTCAAGTCTGATCCCGCGTGGCGCTATTTTGAGCCTGAGTCTGAGTCAAAAATCGCCCCTTATTTTCGTCGGTTACTCTGAGTAACCTTCAAGCATGATTAGCACTCAAATCCGCGAAGTTCTCGACCTGCAGAAGGTCTATACGTCCAAGAACACGCCACCGATGCAAAGGCGCGGAATTCTCATTCGAAAAGAAATCGCTAATTCCCTGAATGAAAATCTTGATCGATTTAAATCTAAATATGAGATTGCGATTGAAGATTTGTGGGTACAGGGTAAAGACGGTGACGGGAATAAGGCAGAAATCCCATGGGTTCGACTTGGATCTAAGGAATTAAGCCCGAGTGCGATGAAGGGCTGGTACGTGGTCTTCCTCTTCTCTGCAACTGGATCCAACTGCTATTTAAGTTTGGGTCACTCGAGCATGATTTATGAGGGAGATTCAACAGAGAAGCGTTATCAAAAACCACTTCCGCCAGAACTTGCAGACGAGATGATGAAATGGGGACGAGAAAAACTTCAACTTGGCGACATAAAAAATCCAAGGTTGAAATTCAAAATGGATTTAGAGGCTAAGGGCATCCTTGCTGAGGCATATAACCGAACTAGCCTCTGTGGATTTGAATACCCAAAGATAGAGATTCCCAAAGATGACCAAATAATCAGCGACGTTGAATTCTTGCTTGAGATGCTATCCAAGATTTATTTATTACAAGAGACAGATGCCACTATCCCCGGATCTGAAAGTCCAGAGCACCAAGAAGCAGTTGCGGGTATCGCCCAGGCAGCAGGAAAGGATCTAACAGGCCCAAGGCGTCAAGGGCGTTCACGATTGCCGCAAGCTCATAAAAAAGTAATTGAGGAGCATGCAGTCGAAACTGCCATTAAGTATTTAGAAAATAAGGGCTTCACGGGAATTAAGGATGTCGGTAAGAATCATTCCTACGATATAGATGCAAAACTTAATGGAGTAAATTTCTACATCGAAGTAAAAGGCACTATCTCACTTGGAGAAAAGGTTGTTTTGACTAGGAATGAAGTTTTGCTTCACCAACAAGAGCATCCAAATAATGCACTAATCGTTGTTAGTGAGATTGATCTTGACCGGAGTGAACCACCGTCAGCGAAGGGTGGAAAGGTACTTTTCATTTCACCATGGAAGATTGAGGATTCAGACCTAGAGGCCCTCGGGTACGACTACAAGGTAAGTGACAAAAAATGACTATCTCAATTGGAACAGAAACTTCCGTAAAACCATTGTTCGTTTATGGAACCCTCATGCCTGGCGAGATTGCGTACGAGCAGATCGCTGAATACATATCTCATTTTGAAGAGGCAAAATTGGCTGGCTATGCATTGATGATGCGAGATTTAATGCCTCTTGTAGATAAGTCGAGTCACTCAGATTATGTTGAGGGTTTTCTTCTCACACCAAAGCCAGAAACATCGCCAACATTTTTTGAGAAACTTGTCAAATTCGAAGGTTCGAATTTTGAGCTTTCTAATTGCATCTGTAAAAAGGATAACTCTGAAGAAGTTGAGGCAATTGTCTTCCAGGGAGTTGAAACAGATTATGGCCGCCCCGAGACTCTAAGGTATAAACGATGGTCGACCAGACTAGATCCACTTCTGTCAAAAAGTTTTCCAGTGCTAATACAAGACATTCAAGAAACACTTCACTTTAGGCCATTTACTTTCGCTGAGGGGGAAAATAACTGGAAAATGAAAAATAGGAAGATTTCCAACTTTCTACTTCTTAGCTCAATTCTTGAACATATTTGGTCTCTAACTCATGGGGCTCTTTTTGCCGGTGAGAAGGGGGAAATCAATAACTTATTGAAGAGCATGGCAAATTCCCATGCTTATAAGTCGGCATACAAAACCGCAAGTAACTTGAATCTAGTCCCGTACGTTTCAATAAGTGACTCCAGAGATGTGAGGAAGGGCCCTATCTCTACTACAAAGGACTCTGGCGCTCTGCGCACTTGGTACAGAATCAGAGGAAACTCATTGCATCGTGGAAAAAGCGGAAGCGATACTGAAATTGTTGAGGACGCTACAATTGGACTAGGGAATCTTTTATTGTTCTATTTGGAAGCCCAAGTTCCAGGAATTCGTGAGGAATGGGATAAAGAAGTTCCAAATTTGCAGCCAATAGTTAGGTGAATGAGTTTTAGCCTCTAATTACCAGCGAATACTCGTCAACATCGATTCCTAGAGAACGCATCCATAGGACTGAATTGTTCTGGTTCAAGGAAGAGTCTGGAAGCTTCATAGAAGTAATCCTGCATCTATCCGCAATAATTTTGAAACTCATTTCATAGAGTTTTCCAGAAGGATAGTCAGTCTGTATTTCTTCATATCTCTCGATAACTTCGTCTCCATTATATTCTTCACTAACGCCAAGGTGTCTGGTGACCGGCGCTATCCACCAATTTGGTCCATGGGTATGAATCAGTCCTTCTCTATCTGCTTGAGCTTTGAGTTGAGAATTGCTCGGGTCGAAAATCGAGGCCATTGTCGGCATTAAATCCATTTCAAGTGGACCTTCGATGTCTTCATTACAAACCACAACCAGATGCTTCGGTTCATCATGAGCAGCATAACCAATTGGAGTAATAACCCACATTGGTACGTGTTTCTCAATAAGGGTGCAACAAAAACCTGGTCTCCAGAGGCGAGAGCTGGCAGGACCTCTAATTTCTTCAAAAACAGAGCGCATTGCAAAAATTGCTAGACCTGTTGCTTCACCTGCCATTCAATATCCCCTAAACCGTTAGTGTCCACAGAACATTACTTAACTCCCCGAAGTGCAATTCTGGGTCGAGCACCGAAATCCCATCTGGTGTAACCACCTCTTGCATTCCTTCGGCCCTCAACCAAGCACGGTAAAGAATAGGTGCTGAAGGATTATTGGCTGCAAATTTACCGGCAGATTGGGAAATATTTGGGGTATTAATTATCCAGGAGGCAACAAGTTTTGTCTTCTCATTTTTCCAATTCGACATTCTTAGTTCACCAATCTCCCAACAAATTGATACTGAAATTCATGACCTTGATCCTCTAATTCTTCCATGAATTCTTTTTCTTTTTTCCGTAAACGCTTTATGTATCTATCATCTCTATAAATATTGAGAGTTAGCAGTGGCCTACTAGGTCTATAAACCGCATAGGTTAAGGATTCCAATTCGGTGACCATCAACATATGCTGGAGCTGACCAACGTAGTAATCGGGTACGGTCTTATTTAATTGGGTGTACTCATAAGCCTTCACACCAGCTTTTATCTCAAAGAGATTCTCATAATCACTGCACATTGCATCAAGGCTTGCAGCCAAAAAAGGTTCCTTGGAGTCTTGGACAATTGTTGGATGTAATTTCATCTTGAACTTTTTTGCCAAAGAACTGCGTGCATCGCCTTCAAGACTATTTCCTTCACGGGTCTTTGCATTTCCCTGGAATTCACGGGCGAGCCCCAACTTCTCATCCAATAAACTCGACCGACTGCCCCAAGGATTTTCTCCCATGATTTTCGGCGCATCAGAAGCACCGATGACACCTTTGCGCCATGCATGCCATTCACTTGACCCTTGTTCAAGATCATCAATTAGATAAAAGCTCATGCCCGTATTTCCTTATAGAACGCAACCGCTTGCGGGTCAACCAAAATGTCTTCGCTTCGGATGGGTCTGGCTAAAGTAAGCGTCTTTAGTGAACGACAACGAGAGAGCGCTACATATGTTTGGCCAGTTTCAAAAGCACCTTTGCCTAGATCTAGATGTACTCTCGAAAGCGTCAATCCTTGGCTCTTGTGGATTGTCATAGCCCATGCAAGTACAACTGGTAATTGTGAATAACTCCCCGAAATCACTCTCTCGATTTCTTCGGTCTCCTCATTAAATTTATACTCAAACTGTTGCCAGAGGGATATTGGAACTTCGACTACTTCTTTCCTGTCTGTAAGCATGACTTTTACGCGATCAGTGAACATTTCGGTAACGGTAGCAACGTCCCCATTTACATAATTCTTACCATTCTTGGCAATCATTACTTGAGCACCAATTTTTAGTTCGATTTTGTTGGGGACGGGGACTTGTTTTTCACTGAACTTTCCTGTTATCACTCCTTCAAACACTTTAACGACACCAGGAAGTTTCTTTAGCCGCTCACTATTTACGCGCTCAATGTCTGCATGCCTTGGTGAAAGAGTAATTGTTCCCGGGGAAGGTGTGTCTGTAATTTTGCAGGTGCTATTGAGGATCTTAATTGCAGAACTTAAATTACGCCCTTCACGAATTTTGGACAAAAGATCTACAAATTCTTGATCTACTTGCCGAAAAGCCTTGGTAAGTTCTACGGCGTAGTACTCAGATTGCGTTAGAGCATCAGCAGAAAAGAATTTAGGAGATTCGTACATTGATTCGAATAGTTCACGTGTGGCTTGGGTAACTATTGGTGGTAACTGGAAAAGATCTCCGACCATAACGACGCAAATTCCTCCGAATGGTTTCTTATTATCTCGATTTAGTTGGAAGAATTTGTTCACGGAATCCAAGAGATTTGCATTCACCATTGAGATTTCGTCAATAATCAGTATCTTGGCATGTTTTGCTAGTGACTTTGGGTCTCTCTGAATATCACTATCAACAATCCAGCTTGGTGGAAACTTACATAGTCGATGAATGGTGCTGCCTTGAACGGTTAGTGCCGCAATTCCTGTTGGTGCACAGATAAGAGTTTGACCCTTAAATTCAATATCTAACCACCGTATGAAAGTACTCTTACCAGTTCCAGCTCCCCCAGTTACTAAGATCATAGGGAAAGATTCATTAATGAGTTCTTTCACTTCCAAATACTCTGAAAGTACTTCAATCTTTTCACTTGCACTTACTTGTTTTTTTCTGGGTTCAGATTTGGTAACAACCTGTTTCGTAGCTGCTGCAACAGACTTATCAACCTGTCCGAAAGTCTTCTTCTCGCCCTTTAGGAATGAAGCTAATCGCCCTTTCGCCATGTGCAAACGTTAGTCGGGCCCCGTGATAAAAGTAAGTCCCACATTGCGACGCTTGGACTCCAGCCACCAAGGCTATTTCTTCATGCATTTGTCAGTCCCCTCATCTAACTTGTACTCATGACCACAAAACGACGTCGCCGCTCCATCAGGCTCTTTGTGTGCCCTGAATGTGAGCAGATTGGCACTCTCCGAAAGATTCTTTATGGCATGCCAGATCCTAAAGTCTTCGACTTCGAAAAATATGCAGTTGGTGGGTGCTGCGTGAATGGGGATGGGACTGATCCTGATCTGCAATGCAGAGATTGCGGATGGTCAGGGTTTCGAGAGGCTTTGGAGGAGAAATGAACGAATTAGAGATGCAGGAGCTACAAAACCGAGTTGTTGAGAGCATTCAAGAATACTTCGATGCTTACGACTGGGATGCAAAGTTTATTCAGCACTTCGGCGAGTAAGAACTAACCTTTAACAACAACCCTCACCACATCCGCAGCCGTTGCACTCTCCCCTAGCTCCACGTTCACATTCGTTGGTATGCCATTGATCTGAGCTGCTGAGAGCAGAGCTAGCTGTGCTGCGATATCACTCATCCAGTAGAAGGCAGCTGGTCCTGCTCTCTCTATGATCTCTTGGGCTTTAGTGAGTTGAGCATTATTGAACTTTTCTTCATCATTGTTGTTGCTCTCAATGATTGATAAAAGGTAGTTCTTAATCTCTAAGGCGATGCCTTTATTTTCTTGATCGGTTTGTATGAGTTCTTTGAGTTCACCATCTAGGGAGCGTGGTCGGCGCTTTTTCTTAAAGCGGTTAAGGAAGAGGAAGATCAGGAGGGCTATAAAGAGGGTTTCTAACATGGGGTCAGCGTAGAAGGTGGGTCTGACAGTTAATGTCAGTGGGAGTACCTAATCTGAGGTCTATGAGAAATCTTCGGCTGGGCAGCACGCTCATAGCCCTTTCTGTCTTCACCCTTGTGGCAGGACGGTTGCAGCCCACGAGCTGGTTTGAAGATATCCCTTATGCAAATGCAACCTTTGGCAATGTAGTTGCTGGGTTGTTTTTCTACTTTGCCATATACGTTCTTGGGCTACAAAGCTTGGAGTATTTCAGACTACCAAGAGTGGGATTGAAATCTCTCTTTGCCCTAATGATTGCAGCGATGTTTATCTTTGGTGAAATTAAAACTTCAGATAATGAGCGCATGGGCCTGTTAGAAACTGTGATGGGCATAATCTTTTTACTCTCTATTGGTTATACCGAAGAGATATTCTCCAGAGGCTTTGTATATGGGGCGCTCTATAAGTTTGGTAGAAGGAGTGCAATCTTCTTCTCTTCTTTAGGCTTTGGGCTTATGCATATCAATCGCTATTGGGGTAGTGATTGGGATCCATGGCTTGCGTATTGGCATGTGATGGAGACTTTTGGCTTTGCTGTCTTTGCTTGTGCGCTCATGATTCTCACGCGAAGCATCTGGTTAGTAGTCATCTTTCATGGACTCATTGACTGGAGCATCGTCTTTGATAAATACGTTCCACCAGATCCCAATGAGGTTGCGTGGGAGCCATCGATGTGGGAAGGCTTAACCTCACCGCTATTTAATTTGGGAATCTTCCTGTTTTTAGCGTGGCTGCTCTTTAAGATTGAAAAGGGAACTGTGCCCAAGTGGGTTAAGCGTCTTGCGCTTAAGTGGAAGTTAGTTGAGCCTGAATTCAGTATTGCTTAACCCTTCAAAACCCCGCGCAAATCCCCAATCAACCTCGTAGCACGGTCATCTTCTACTTCTCCCCCCCGCATCTCAGTTGTTACAAAGGCAAAACCTATTTTGTGTTCAGGATCAGCAAAGGCGCACTGTCCTCCTGCGCCATCATGGCCAAATGAAGAGTTTGTTAAATACCCTCTCGCTGCTGAATCTAGTTGGAATCCCATTCCAAACTTTGAATACGGTGGCTCTAGATCTGTGAATGGCTTTCCCTCAGATTGCACCTTTGTCACATGGGCAATGCTTTCATCCTTTAATAACCTAACCCCATCGGTTTCATGGACAACAGATGACCAGATCTTTGAGATGCCATGTGCTGTGGAGATGCCACCAGCACCTGGAATCTCTGCTGCATGTACTTTTTGTGAGTTAAAGCCTTCATTCTTTCCCACAAGATTCATTGAGAAAGCCTGCCCCAATGTGAGAGAGCGAATGAGGAAATTACCTTCATCGGTATTTTGCTTAGCAAGATCAACAAAGAAGGCAGTTAAATCAGGATGGACAAAAGAAGGTGCTACTTCTCTCTCTAGCTCTGCTGGCAGTCCTAGCCATGTGTCTGCATAAAGCGGTGCACTAATCTCTTTTGCTAAATACTCCCCTGAACTCATTCCACTTACTCTGCGTATTAATTCACCAGTTAACCAGCCATGTGTAATGGCGTGATAGGCATAGGAAGAACCTGGTTGCCACATCGGTGCTTCTTGTTCAATCTTTGAAACCATGTAGTCCCAGTTAGTTACCTGCTCTGGTTGGATGTCTGTTGCAAAAAATGGAACACCAGCTTGATGTGAGACAAGTTGGGCAATAGTTGTTCTTTCTTTGCCAGCACCTTGGTACTCAGGCCAAAACTTACTAACAAGATCGTCATAGCTAAATTTTCCTGCCTCAAAGAGTCGAGCTAGAGCAAGTGACATCAGACCTTTTGTGGAGGAGAAGACCACAACCTTTGTGTCTTCTTCCCATGCTGCTTTGCTTTCTCTATTGGCTAGGCCGCCCCAGAGATTGACTACATTTTCACCCTTGTGCCACATAGAGACTGCAGAGCCAGCTTCGGGTGCTTGGGAGATGATCTCTTGAAAGGTTGTCTTAATCTTTTCAAAACCATCAGCAACAAAGCCATGTACCTGTGCGCTCATTGCTTATCTCTTCTCTGATTTGATGTGAAGTGAATACTTGGTTTCAAACACTTTTGTGACATCTATGGGGTTATCGATAAAACCCTGAAACTCTGTTCCCACATAGTTCTGCCAGGCCATAGCAATTAATTTCTCATCATCGTGAATGATTCTGGCGGCATAGTGTGGCTCTTCTATAAATGGCTCGTTTTCAACTTTCCACACACCATCAAAGCTTGAGCTGCGCATGATGCCATTGCCCATCCAGGCTCGCTCGCCTCGTGCAACTCTTGTGGCCGCATGATTATTCGAAGCTAAACAAAATGAAATTACTAGCTCGCCATCTCTTGAGTGCATCAGCTGAGGTACTTCAAAGTGACCAAATTCTGATTCCACTTTTAAAGGCTCGCAGACTTGCCAGTTCAGTAGATCTTTAGATCTAGCAACACCGATCGTGCCACGGGCATCATAAGGACCGCTATTTGTTCTGCCTGTAATAAGCATGACCCATTCATTACTTTTAGCGTCTTTAAATACCCAAGGATCACGCCAGGCCTCTTCATACCAACTAGGTCCGCCATCTTGCTTTTCTTCCATCACTTGAGCAGCTCTTTCATACCAGCGTGCATCTGCCTCTGCTATAAAGCCTTCTTTTTTCTCCCAGGACATTAAATCCTTTGAGGTTGCAACGCCAATGCGTTGCACAAAGCCATTTTCTTTAGATTTATTTGTGCCCGTATAGAACATATGCCACAAGCCAGTATCAGATTTGATAATGCTGCCTGTCCAAATAGCACGATCATCCCAAGCACCAAGTGCACTTGGCACAAGAGCATCGCCCACATACTGCCAATTAATAAGATCTGGCGATGTTGCATGGCCAACAGTTGCATTGGCATGGCGCAAATCAGGATCAATGAGTGAGCGTGGTGCTTGCAGAAAGAAGATATGCCAGTTGCCATCTACTTTTTCAGGTGCAAGCCAAAGATCCCATACCCATTTATCTTCTAGCGTTAACGTCATTAGTTATGGCCTCTCATGCTTTAACGGCCCCCTGGAGCAAGGAACTGATGAACTTGCGCTGGAAAATAAGGAAGAGAACAAGTGAAGGTGTAATGATGATCAGCGCTGAAGCGCTGATGAGAGGAATGCTGATCCAGTACTGACCTTGGAAGAAGGTGAGAGCTCCAGCAACTGTGCGCTTGAGTGGATCATCGATGAGAACAACACCCAAAATAAATTGATTCCAGGTCCAGATAAAGATAATGACAGCAAGGGCTGAAAGAGATGGAATTGCAAGCGGCAAATGAATTCTGCGGAACTCTTGGGACTCACTAGCACCATCTACTTTGGCTGCCTCTGATATTTCACTTGGAATGCGAAGGAAGTGAGCGCGCATCCAAAATATAGAAAAAGGCATAAAGAGTGCAATGAGTGGGAAAACAATGGCCAACTGAGTATTAAGCAAGTGAAGTCGGTCGACCTGGTAATACAACGGAACGATGATGGATTCAAAGGGAATCGTTAGGCCAAGTAGGAAGAAGAAGAAAAGAGCTGAATGTCCACGAATCTTCATCTTTCCAATGGCATAGCCAGCCATAGTTGCAAAGAGAAGGGTGATTGGCACAACGAGTAAAACAATAAAAGTACTTGATTTCATTAATTCAAATACGTGACCACCTGAAAATGCCTCTTTGTAGTTACCCCACTGAGGATCCTTTGGCCAAGACAAACCCAGCGGGGTTGTGTCAGCAGGCTCTAATGAAGCTGAGAACATACTTAAGATAGGCATCACCGTGAAGATGAGCGCAAATATGAGCAGCGTTCTGCCAATAATCTTTTCAGACACGGTTGTAATCATTGATCATTCTTCCTTGAATAGAACTGCACAGGCAAAATTGCAAGCAAGACAATGACCATGAGCAAGATTCCAAAGGCTGAAGCTAGACCAACTGCACTTTGTGTGAAGGCAAGACGATAGATGGAGATACCAGGAACAAGTGTTGAACTACCTGGCCCACCCAGAGTTGTCACATAAATAATGTCAAAGCTACTTAGAGCAGCAATTGTTGTTACCGTGATCAATACGCTGATTTCCTGGCGCAATCCAGGGATGGTGACATTTCGAAACTCGCTCCACCAATTAGCTCCATCGATACGAGCGGCCTCATATAAAGATGCGTCAATCTTGCTAATTCCAGTTGCAAGCAACACCGCACAAAAACCTGTGAGCACCCACGCTCCGATGAATCCCACCGCTGGAAGTGCGGTACTAAATCCTGCTAGCCAGGGTTGTGCGAATCTTTCTAGGCCAACAGCTGTTAAGAATTGATTAACAAGTCCATTCTTTGCATACATCCAGGACCAGGCAATACCCGAGGCCGCTAGAGGCAAAATCTGTGGGAAGAAGAGAACAACTTGGGTAATAGAGCGAATTCTCTCGGTGCGAATGCGCACGATGAAATTTGCAAGTAATAATCCAAAGAAGATTGGAAATACGGAGAAAAATACGATCAGTGACAAAGAGTTTCTAATGGAGCCAACTAGCTCTGGAGATTGAAAGATCTGAATGTAGTTTTTAAGGCCTACAAACTCCTTCTCTCCGATTCCATCCCAGTTGGTGAAGGAGTATCGAAACGCAGATGTTAATGGATAGATAACAAAAAGAGAGTAGATCAGGACTGCAGGCATGGAAATGAGCGCTCCAAGAAAGGTATTGCGCTTCATTGTTATTAAATCTCTACTTTCTTAAATTGAAGAGAATCTGGCCCACCAACTACCGAATGATAGTTGGTGGGCCAGATACTTACTTTCTACTTACTTAGCGGCCCAGCTCTTTTGCGTATGAATCTTGAACAGCGGTAACGAACTCTTTACCAGTGATCTTGCTTCCTACAAGTAGCTGTGACTGAGGGATGATTGCATTAGCGTAAATACCAGCTGTGGCATTAGCCATGAAATCGATGTAGCCGTTGTCCTTAGACAACTGAGCTGCCATCTTTAATCCATCTTCAATCAAAGATCCTGGAGCTACCTTAGGTAGCGCAGTCTTTGGATCTCCACCAGGAGTTGCGCCTGTTACATCAAGTGTAATTTGGCGAGCCTTGGCGTTTGTGTGAATCCAGTTCAAGAAGAACACGATTGCATCCTTGTTCTTTGACTTAGCTGGAACTGAGAATGAGTTAGCAGCGCCCATTGCAACGTGCTTTCCACCCTTGTTCAATGGTGGGAATAGGAAGAACTTGGAGTTAGCTCCAAGCTTTGCCTGAACGTTTGCAGCTTCCCAGTTACCGTTGAACTCAAATAATCCTTCACCATTCTGGAAACGTGTAATGAATGTGAAGTAATCAATTGCGTTGATGTCTTCTGGGAAGTAGCCCTTGTCAGCCCACTCTCTAATCTTGTCTGCACCCTTGATAGCACCTGGAGTGTTATATGTTGCACCAGGAACGTTGTAGATCCAGTCTGAGAGCTTCTGGCGATCGCCGTAGATATTGATAAGTGCCTGAACAGCAAAGTTCACAACACCATCTTTGTCACCAGCCATGATTGGAATAATTCCAGCAGCCTTAGCCTTAACCAATGCAGCCTCAAACTCAGCCAATGACTGTGGCGCAGCAGTAATACCAAGAGTCTTAGCGTGGTTCATGTTCATGAACACGCCAGTGATGCTGTAACCAAGACCTAGTTGGTAAAGGTTTCCTGAACCACGAACGTTCTTGGAGTTAACGCGAAGACCTGAAAGTTGAGCTGCAGACCACTTGTTCCAGCCATATGCCTTGAAGTATGGATCCAAGTTAAGCAAAAGCTTGTTCTTAACTGTGTCGCCAATAGTTGGGAGGCGAATAAGATCTGGTGCGTTGTTACTTGCTAGCAAGCGTGGTGAGTTTGCAGTCAAGTTAGCGAATGAATCGCGGTTGATCTTAAACTTCACATTTGGATACTGCTTTGAAAATTCTTCAGCTAACTTATCTGTTAGTGGGAATCCTGTCTCATCAGCAATAGTAAGAGTGATTTTCTTCGTAGTTAGCTTTGTTGAAACCGCGGCTGCATTTGCAGCAGTTGGCAATGACATGAGCCCCATAGTCAGTGCTGCAACTGATCCAAGTGCAATCAGCTTGAGCCCAGCTTTGGAAACTTTGAGGTTTTGACGCATTTTTACCTACCCATTTCTTAGAGAGTTAATTTCGGTCTGATCTTCAGGCGCCCCTTTCCGCATCTCCCCCCTAGGAAGATGCGCAAAGTCCCGATGGAACCTCCCCAAATCAAAGACCTAAATCGATTTAGTAAGGGGATTCAACACTATTTCTCTGTCCTATAGTGAGCCTAATTGGTAACGGTTATATAACGTTCTCTTGCACAAGCCACTATGCACGGTGTTCTGGGACTACATTTCGAACACGATTGTGGGGGTGAGATGACTGACGGTAGACGCCGCCCCACGCTTGCCGATGTGGCAAAAGACGCTGGACTCTCAACCTCTGCTGCATCCTTAATTTTAAATGAGATCCCAGACTCCGGACTTTCAGAAGATGCCAGAAAGCGCGTCCTAGAAAGTGCGCTCAAGCTGGGCTATCGCCCAAATAAATTAGCAAAAGCTCTAAAAACCGATGTCACCGGCACTATTGGTTTTGTTTCAGATTCTGTTGTTACAACTCGCTTTGCTTCCGGCCTTATTAATGGGGCGCTAAAGGCTGCATCGATTGCAGATCAAGTTCTCCTAGTTCTTGAAACCATGGGAACTGAAGATGGAATGCAGCGCAGTATAGAAACAGCCCTAGATCACCAAGTAGATGCAATCATTATTGCCGCTATGCAAGCTAAAGCTATTCGTTTGCCTAAGATTCCTAAGTCAACAAAAGTAATCTTGCTCAATTCTATTAATCCAAATCACAACGCAACGATTTTGCCAGATGAGTTCCAGGGTGGCTCTGCTGCCATGAATATTCTGGTTGAGGCTGGCTTCTCAAAAAACATTGCCTTGATCGGTAAGAACGCTGATGTTGAAACCAATAGCTATAGGTCAGTTACTGTTGCCAAGAGAACTGCGGGCATTAGAGATGTGTGTAATAAAAATCAAATTAAGTTTAGAAGCGAAGTAGTCTGTGAGAACTGGGAACCAGCAGATGGCTATAGCGCCGTTAGAAACCTGCTTGAATCAGATAAGAAAGTAGAAGCTTTAGTCTGTATGAACGATCGCTTGGCAATAGGTGCATATAGAGCAGTTAGAGAGATGGGTCTGCGCATTCCCGAAGACATCTCCATTGTTTCCTTTGACCACGATGATTTTGGTGAACTGCTCAGACCCACATTAACTACAGTGGGCTTGCCCTATGAAAAGATGGGCGAAAAGGCCATCTTCTTAGCTAATAGCTCCGAGGAAGAAGCTGAAGTATTAGTGCCAATGCCGCTCTTTATTGGTGGATCTGTTCGTTAGCTCTTAATTTAAGGATAATAAACCCTGAATTGCATAGAAACTACTTCTGCTGAGCCACAATGGCATTAGCAATAATCTTCACACCATCTCGCCATGAGATTCCATAAATACTCTCAAAGGCCTGAGCAAAGCTCTTGCCACTGCCTGTTACTTTGTAGAGATCTAGGAATTTATCTGGTCCACCAATAGAGACCATTACTTCTGAAGCCAGAGCTCCTACATCGTAGATTGCCCACTGGTGGTATTCATTACCGTTCCATTTATCCCAGCCACTGGTGTAGTCAGGATCAAGGAATTTCTCAATCCAGGCAGCGGTAGGTTTATTTCTGGACAGTGTTTCGCTGTTGTCTCTTTTTCTCTCAATCTCATACTTATCAAAATCAGCGTGAAAAACCGTTGCACGTTGGACCCATGTAGAGCCACCTTCAATGAGCCAACGAGGCACCTTGTCCCATCCAACGTTTGCTAATAAGACAGATTGAATCGTGTGAAAATATTCATGGGCTTCTAGTGTTCCTGAAGTATGACCAGGGTCAGTTTTACCCCAATCACTTGCAGTCATATAGATCATTGGAATATTTGTGCGTTGATTTCGCAAGGCCAACCCACCCCAGCAAGGAGTCACAGGAACATTGCACGCCTTCTTTGCTTCTCCAGCTACGTCATATCCACACACGCGTCCAGCACAGAATTCATCAATTTGTTTCTGGCCCCATTCAATATCTTTTTCTCCTGCATAGATAACGACAACTTTCTTGGGTTCTTCATAATTTGCACTCAAACGTGAGACTAAATTAAGAGCCACAAGAGGAACTGGATTATCAGGGACTCCATTGGGGCTTATTACAATCTCCATAACGCCAAGCTTTGAAGAAGATAGTTCAATCTTTTCAGCAGACTTTTTCCAAGCCCAATAAGCGATTCCATCTGCGTTCTGGACTACATCGCTCCAACTCGTTGGGGCGGTGGGTGGTACCCATGGTTTAACTGTTGGTGTTGGTGTGGGAGTAGGCGTAGGAGTTGGAGTTGGTGTGGGCGTTGGTGTTGCGCTCGGAGTTGGTGTTGGACTCTTCGTTGGCATCGCACCTATTAACTGAACCCGAAATCCCACTCCTGGACCAGATGAAAACTTAGGAGCACCTACTGCACCTGCTAAATAACGCCAAGGCTTTGGAAGTGGATCTTTGTCTTTGAGTTTAAGGAACTTTGCAAAAAGACCTTTACTGCCCATTACTTTGCCACAAGAGATTCCAAAGGTATTGATTTGATAGGTGCCCTTTGCAAACTTCACACCAGCTATGACTTCATTTTTAGTTACTTTGTAGTTGCCACAACTGGGTGTTTTTGGACCGGCATGATCAGTTCCATAAGTGGATATCGGAATCAGGGTAAGAGCAAGGGCAAGTACTAGAGCTTTAAAGAATATGGACCTGCGCCCCACATTAATCACTTACCCTCATCTTGAGCTCTGGTTAAGCGCTGTGAGATAAAGACTGGAATCAGTGAAATCAAAATAACTACCGTTGCAACGACGTTAACGACACTTGCCTGATTTGGCCGTGACATCTCTTTGAGGATCCATAGGGGCAATGTGTCCACACCTGGTGGGGCTGTGAAGATTGTTACAACTACTTCATCAAAGCTAAGTGCAAAGGCAAGTAATGCCCCTGCTACAAATGCGGTTCTAAATTGAGGAAAAGTTACTAATCTAAAGGTTTGCCACAGGCCTGCGCCAAGATCTGCTGATGCCTCTTGCAGTGATGGGTTCATGCGCTTGAGGCGTGCAAATACATTGTTAAAGACCATAACAATACAAAATGTGGCATGGGCAACGATCATGCCGAAGTAGCCGATATTAAAACCTGCTGGAGATAAGAAGTTGTTATAGGTATTGCTAAAGGCAACGCCTGTGACAACACCAGGAAGTGCGATGGGAAGTACTACAAGCAGGTTGACTGTGCCCTTACCAAAGAAGTCATAGCCTTTGAGCGCAAAGGCAACCAGGGTGCCCAAGATGGCAGCGATGATAGTTGAGCCTGTGGCAACGATGATTGAGTTAAGTAGCGCGGTGCGAATCGGTTGATATGTGGCAGCAAACTCCCACCATGTAAATGAGAAGGTCTCAATCGGCCAACTAGAGATATTGGACTGGTTAAAAGAGTTCAAAATCAGCACCAGAAGTGGCACATACATAAAGATGAGAATGAATGTAACAAGGATGATGAGAATGATTTTGCTAGTTCTAGAAAGTCTTAACATCCCTACATCCTCTCCAGCGAACCTGTGCGGCGGGCGACCATGAGATAGATAACGACAAATGCGATTGGCACCATTGAAAATGCTGCAGCAACGGGAGGGTTCAAGTTGATGTTGGAGGCGATGATGGAGCCAATCATTTGTGTGGAGCCACCAGTGAACTTAGCTACGAGGTAGTCCCCCAGGCTTAAAGAGAATGTGAAGACAGAGCCAGCGATTATTGCTGGAACGATTAATGGCAACACTATGCGATAGATAGTGGTGAAACCTTTAGCGCCCATATCACTTGAGGCATCAAAGAGATTGGGCGGGATCTGGCGAATAGCTGTGAAGACAGGAAGTGCCATATAGGGAAACCAGAGATAGGTCAGAGTCAAAATAACAATGGGAATAGAAAATGTGGGACCAGATATTCCAAGGGGGGCTAGTGCCCAGTTAAAGAAACCTTGCTCTGTAAAGACCAGGCGCATTGCAATGATCTTTACTAAATAACCTGCCCAGAGCGGCAAGGTAATTGCAACAGCCAGTGCGTTCCTGACCCATGGACGAGCAATCTTTGCCATATATATGCCCAGGGGAACGGCAAAGATCACTGACACTCCAGTGACAGCTAGTGCAATCAAGAGCGTTCTAATAGATGTTGAGATGTAGGCGGGGACTGTGAAGATAGAAATAAAATTTTCAAGGGTAAATCCAACAATTACCTTTGAGGTAAAGGGATCTACAAACCAAAATGCTGTGATTAATAACAGGAATAGAGAGAATATGTATACGCCCACGATCCAAAACATTGGAAGGCCAATGAGGCCAATTAATCGCACTCTGGCGTGCTTATACAAATACGCAGAGATTGGCTTAGTGCCGCCCTTGGTTGTATTTGTGCTCATCTCTACCTAACTCTGAGTACTTGAGTATTGGATAAAGAGTGAGGGGATCTATTTCTAAATCCCCCCACTCTTTAACTACCGCTTGTGCCTAGTGGTTAACCTTTTATGGTTGCCCAGGCATTAGTCCATTCCTGGAAGCTGGTGCACTTAACGTCCTTGCGACCATCAACACAGGTTTCAATTGGAGTTGTCCAAGGCCAGACCTGCTTGAAGAACTCTTCATCTTCTGCAGCAAACTCATCACAGTGAGCTTGAGCCTCAGCACTTGAACTACAGAAGGCAATATTTGCAGGTGCCATACCGAAGTTCATTGCGATTGCGCCATTAACTGATGCTGTACTTGTGTAATCCATCCAAGCGTAAGCACAGTTAACGTTCTTTGTCTTTGAGCTAACCAACCAAGAGTCATACCAACCAGTTGAACCTTCTTTTGGAAGAGTTGTCTTGATGTTTGGCTTGCCAGCAAACTTACGCAGAATTTCCCATGATGTTCCGACAACTGTGTTGCCGCCCACGAAGGAAGTGATCTGAGCTACTGCATCTGACCAGTACTCACCAACAATTGTGTTCTGTTGCTTGAGCAGTGCGATTGCAGCATCTAATTGAGTTTGATCTAGAGCATAAGGATTTGTGATTCCAAGCTCTGGCTTGTGATACATCAAGTACACAGCAGCATCTGCGATGTAGATCGGTGCATCATAAGCAGTGATCTTGCCCTTGTATGGGCTATTTGTCTCCCAAACAACATCCCAGCTAGTAGGTGCTCCCTTAGTTACATCATCGTTGTACTGAAGAAGGTTTGCACCGCGACCAATTGGTACACCGTATGGCTTGCCATTTACAGTGTCATAGATGTTATTGCGCATTCCTGGTGCAATTTCATCTCCGAAGTTTGGAATTAAATCAACATTAAGTGGCTGAACGTCTCCACCTACGATTAGACGTAGGGCGGCATCACCAGATGCTGAAACAATGTCATATTGACCTGTACGCATCAAAGTAACCATTTCATCACTTGTTCCAGCTGTACGTGACTTCACCATGCAACCGGTATCTGCTTCGAACTTGTCCGTCCACTTAGGATCTA
>Ga0315903_10001562_pt1 | contig 34792 bp, 34 predicted proteins | sample LakEriMetagenome_7_FD_203524 | JGI IMG/M metagenome (GOLD analysis project Ga0315903, IMG submission 203524) | Freshwater fungal communities from buoy surface, Lake Erie, Ohio, United States - Buoy 2 MA119 | ecosystem: Environmental > Aquatic > Freshwater > Lake | place: USA: Lake Erie, Ohio...
GTCGTCGAAGGTGATCGCTTGTCGGATTTTCATGTGGGGAGCTCCCTTTTTGGCCTAGTAAGGGAGTCGCGGGGGCTTGTGAAGCCCCTTCCCCAGCCCGTTTTCAGGCGTTCCAGCGGGTAGTCTGCAGAGCCGCTTTGACAGATACCGCGACGCAACGGATAGAAGCGCGATTAGTTGCATCTGTAACCATCGTGTCCTGGGGAGGAACTTTGATGAACTTGTCAGATTATGGAATGAGCACCGAGCGCGGCTTCCTGTCGGCGTTCGACCCGGCAAAAGTCACCCTGCCCGCCGAGCTGCAGCCGGTGCGCGGCACGGCCCTGCGCCTGCCCGAGCTGATCCCGACCGGGCACCTGCGCAGCTTCCTCGGAACACTGCCGAAGCTCGACCTCTCGGCCTTCTGCGCGAGCGCCACCGAGGCGGAGCTGCGCATCGCGATGCTGCATTACAGCTTCATGGTGCAGGCCTATGTCTGGGGCGAACCGGAGGCGCCGAAAGCCCTGCCGGCCTGCCTTGCTGTTCCGATCTGGCAGATCGGGCAGGCCATCGGCCAGCCGCCCCTCCTGCCCTATTCCAGCTACACGCTCGAAAACTGGGCGCGTTTCGACGAGAAGGGGCCTATCGACCTGTCGAACATTCACACGCTGCAGCATTTCGAAGGCGGCATGGATGAGGCCTGGTTCATTCTCGTGCACGTCGCTATCGAAGCGCGCGCCGGTGAGATGCTGCTTGAAGCGACGAAGCTGGTCGATGCCGCGAAGGCCGAAAACGCCGACGGGATCGAGCGTGCGCTCGGCGTGATGAGCGCCGTCTGGGACGACGTGAACGCGATCTTCGACCGGATGCCGGAGCGCTGCGATCCTTACGTTTACTTCCACCGCGTGCGTCCCTGGATCCACGGCTGGAAGGATAACCCGGCGCTCGGCGAAGGCCTCATCTATGAAGGCGTTGCGGAGACAGGCGGCAAACCACAGGCCTTCCGTGGGCAGACGGGCTCACAATCCTCGATCGTTCCAGCGATGGACGCACTGCTCGGCATCGGCCATGCGGGCGATCCGCTGCGTTCATTCCTCGACGAACTACACGCCTACCGTCCGCCGCAGCATCGCCGTTTCATTGATGATCTGCGCACGCACAGCGTGTTGCGCAGCGTCGTGCAAAAGCTAGGCAACCCGGCGATCCGGGAGCTGTACAATGATAACATCCGCAAGCTCGCTCGCTTCCGCACGCGGCATCTCGAGTATGCGGCGACGTATATCAACCGGCAGGCTTCGACGGCGGCGGGCAACGATCCCGATGTCGGCACGGGCGGCACGCCGTTCATGCGCTACCTGAAGAAGCACCGCGACGAGGCCGAGGCGCATCTGCTCTGATACCGTTCGTCAGTCGACGCACAGGACCGGGCTGACGACACCTTTATCAACTGTCGCGTAGCAACCGAATACGTCGTCCGTGACCTGGCAGGTTCCCTCTGCGCGCTTGCCGATGGCGCTGCCATCCGCTTCGTACCGGCAAGTGCCGATGCAGTCCGCCTCATCGCTGCAGGCCTTGCCGGCGTCGGGATAAGTCTGGATGCAGTGCTCCCGGCCCATCAGGCCGGCGCGCATGATGTTGCCGCCAGCGGCTGTGCAGGCTTCGCGCTCGGCAGGGGTGGCGATTTCACTCGCAATGTCGATGCGCGTATAGGCGGGCGGCGCGTCGACCACCGGCTCGGCTTTCGGATGCAAAACGGCGCAGCCCGATAGGGCGAGTGCGGTGATGGCTGGAAGCAGGAATTTCATGCCGTTTTCACTCCGAAAAACACTCCAGAAATAGTCCACAAGTCGTGTGGACTAGTCCACACAGATCGTGTGCGCGATCTTGCCGTCCTCGACCACGGTGCGGCAGCCGAAACGCGCGTCGTTGACCTGGCAGGTGCCGGTCACCGGGGTGCCGCCAACATGTTCGCCGTCAGCTTCGTAACGGCATTCGCCAACGCAATCGGCGTCGCCTGCGCAGGCCTTGCCGGCATCGGCGAAGGGCTGGACGCAGTTTTCCCATTGCAACTTGCCGCTGGCGACGATTTCGCCGCCGGCCGCCGTGCAGGCTGCGCGCTCGTCAGCGCTGGCTTTCGCCTCGGCAAACTCGATCCGGTCATAGCCGGCGGGGGCAGGCGCCTCCCCTTCCCCGGCCTGGAACAAGGAACATGCGGGCAGGGCGATGAGCGCGGCGAGACCGAACAGGGCGGCTTTCATCCGGGAAACCTTGGAAAGGCCGGAACACCGTCCGGCAGCAGGTGGAACGGGTGGGCATCGGCTGTTTGCAGGATCATCTGCGGACCGCCATAGGCGGACGGATCGTCGAGCGAGCCGATTTTCAGGATCACCGCAATGGGCAATGCGGGCGAGCGGGTCAGCAGAGGCGTGCCGCAATCGGCGCAGAATTCGCGCGTGGCCGCGCCCGTGACGCCCGGCTTGGTGAAGCCCTTGGGCTGTCCCTTCGTGTAGCGGAACCCGCCGGCCGGCATGGCCATGAAGTCATTGCCTTCACCGCCGGTATAATACTGGCACTCGCGGCAGTGACAGCGGGCCTTCATGATCGGTGCGCCTTCGGCCTCGTAGCGAACGGCGCCGCAATAGCAGCCTCCCGTGATGGTCATGCAGTTCCTCCCTTTGCGGGCTTTCCGCCCTTGAATCCTTTGGCCACAACGTAGATTTCCGGGCTGCCTGCGCGGCTGGCTGGCGGCTTGATATGTTTGACCGTCTTGAAGTTGGTGCGGAGCTGATCGAGCAGCTCGTGCGTCGTGCCGCCCTGGAAGACTTTCGAGCAGAAGCTGCCGCCCGGGGCGAGATGGGAGATCGCGAAGTCGACGGCGAGTTCGACGAGCGTGACGGTGCGCAGATGGTCGGTCTGCTTGTGGCCTGTGGTGTTGGCCGCCATGTCCGAGAGCACGAGATCCGGCGGGCCCGACAGGGCGCCGAGGAGCTTTGCGACATCAGCCGGATTGTTCACGTCGCCCACGAGGATAGTGGCGCCGTCGATTGTGTCGAGCGGCAGGAGGTCGATGCCGGCGACTTCGGCGGCGCCTTTCAGCAGCGCAACCTGGATCCAGCCACCGGGCGCGCAGCCGAGATCTATGACGCGCTGGCCCTTGCGCAGCAGGTGGGCTGCTTCGTCGATCTCGAGCAGCTTGTAAGCGGCGCGGGAGCGGTAGCCTTCTTCCTTCGAGCGGCGCACGTAAGGATCGAGCAGCTGGCGTTCGATCCAGCGCTTGGAACTTTCGGTACGCGCGTTGCGGGCGATCACCTTGCGCTCGGTGGTGCGGCGGCCGGAATCCTGGCGTTCGCCGGTCGGGCCTTTCCAGCGGCGTTTCTCTTCATCCGACATTTGCCGCTCCGCCTTCGGTGCCCGTTCGTTTTGACCGTTTCGGTCTGCGCCGCCGGGGCGGGCGCTCGCCGTGCATCATCGACAATAGAAGACCTTCGCGCAGACCGCGATCCGCCACGCGCAGGCGGCGGTTGTCGAACACTTCCCAGACCGCTTCCATGATGGCGCAGCCCGCGAGCATCAGCGGCGCGCGTTCTTCGCCGATGGTGGGCAGCGTGGCGCGCCCGGCAACGCCGAGGTGTCGCAGCTGGTCCATGGTGGCGCGGCCTTCCTCGCGGGAGAGCCAGGAACCGTCGACCTTGTCGCGCCGGTAGCGGTCGAGCTTGAGGTGGACGCCGGCGAGGCAGGTGACCGTGCCGGAGGTGCCGATCAGGTAGCCATTGTCGTCGGCGAGGCTGGCGGCGACGCGGTCCACCGCGGGCCAGGTGCGCACGGCGGCGCGGGCGCGCTCCAGCATCAGCGGCCAGGCGGCGATCTCGTCGCTGAGATCAAAGGTTTCGGAGAGGGTGACGACGCCGACCTTGAGGCTGGTCCAATCGCGGATCGGCGCCGAGCGCAGGATGCCGGTAAGGCCGCCGGACCGGATGGCGCTGGCATCAACGTGCGAAAGCTCGGTGGAACCTCCGCCGACATCGACGACAAGCACCGAGCGGGCGTCGGGCTGGATCAGGTCATAGCAGCCGATCGTGGCGAGCTTGGCCTCTTCCTTGGCACCGATCACCTTGAACGTCAGGCCGGTTTCGGTCTGGACCCGGCGAATGAAATCGGCGCCGTTGGATGCTTTCCGGCAGGCCTCGGTGGCGATGCAGCGGATCCGGCCGACGCCGTGCTGTTTCAGCTTGTTGCGGATGGCATGGAGGGCGCTCATCGCCCGTTCGACGGCGGCGTCCGACAGGCGGCCGGTGTTCTGGAGGCCTTCGCCGAGCCGGGCGATCTGCGAGTAGGAATCAACCACACGGAAAGACTGGCCGCGGGGCTCCGCGACCAGCAAACGGCAATTATTCGTGCCGAGATCGACAGCCGCGTAGAGCGGCCTTGCCTGTTGGGAGCCGGCCGGACCGCGCCTGCGGCCGCCAGCTCCGTCTTTTTTGTCAGCCATGGTGTGGCCCGAAACCGAAACTTGAGGCATGCTCTACCACAGGAGCTGAAAATGACCAGTAGACGTGGCCTTTCAGGCTGGTTGGGCGCCTGGTTCAGGGGTTCGAAGGGGCGCAGGAAGCCTCCGCTCGTGCTGACCGACCGGATCGACGAACGCTATCATTACGGCTCGGTTTCCAAGCACATCGCCAAGTTCCAGATCGGGCAAGTCGTCCGCCACCGGGTTTTCGCCTTCCGGGGGATAATATTCGACGTGGACCCGCAGTTCGCGAACACTGACGAATGGTATGAATCGATCCCCGAGGAAGTGCGGCCCCGCAAGGACCAGCCGTTCTACCACCTGTTCGCCGAGAACGAGCGCACGCATTACATCGCGTATGTGTCGGAGCAGAACCTTGTGGCGGACGATTCCGACCTGCCGCTGAGCCATCCCGACATTCCGGAATGGTTCGATGTGACCGGCCGGGGAACGTACGAGCTGAAGAAGCACTCGACGAACTGAGCCGCCGTATCTGGGCGGGGCAGGGCCCCTGCCCTAGGTTTGAGCGAGCGTCGGTTATTGGCCCATTCCTACCAAACCCGTCAAACGACGCTGCTCGCGGAAAACGAGAAGTTTCTGGCAATTGGTGCGGGGAAGCATTTGAACAGCGCGACACTGGCATCACCGAAGACAACGTCGTCACAGGAGCACATCGTCCGGGATAAAGCGGTCGTTGCTTGAAGGCAGTCTATGAGCCTGTGCCGCTCCGATCACCAGCCCTCCGATGAAAAACAGCGGCCATACTGCCAGCCCGAGATTGGGAAGAAACCAGGCGGGGTCAAACTCTGCGAGCAAAGTCCAATAAGCGACGGCCATAAAGCCGGCCACAAATGTCAGACAGAGCGACAGTATAGCGAGCGGACGCCAGATCGGATTTCCGCGCTTGGAAAAATGAACTGCCGCGATGCCGGTGATAGAAAACATCACATCAATCGGAAAGAAAGACCAGTTCCATGCAATGACGCGCGGGTCGTCATAGTCTTTGTACATCACGCTGGGGGGCAAGGATATGAGACTGGCTAGATCGAGAAGCATTGCTGTCCAATAAACGAGGAAAACAATGTCCGTGAAAAGAAGGAATCCTGCGAGGCGCTTAGTCATTATCCTATCGGTCCAATTCTCATGTTTCTTGACACTGCTTTTCAGCGGCAGCGCGCAGCTCATCTTGTTTCAAGCTAGCAGGCTTTCGATTTGTGCGGTCACCATTGTAACCGCCCGGGTCCTTTCCCTGTAAAAGCGTCCCGGCTCTGCAAGCGTGACCTTTATCCCTAGGCCGTCGATGAACACCATGAGATTATCTGCCCATTCACCTGATTGCTTGGGCTCTTTTTCCAGAGGCTGGAGGAGTGCCCGAAGGAGCTTTCGCCACTCGGCATAGCGACGTCTGTTTTCTTCTAGAAGGCGCGCATCTCCGGCAGCGGCGCCCCAGAAAGCCAGCCAGACCTTCCACTCTGTCAGACGATTGTGGTCGAGGGGCAAAGCCTCGAAGACCACGGCTGTTAGCCGGTCTTTCGGAGACAGGTCCCGTGCTGCGGCCTCCAGCATCCTCGCCCCCGCCGCAACATGGGCGGCGCGGAGAGCCTCTATCAGAAGAGCATCGCGATCGCTGAAGTAATGCGTCAGAGCGCCGGTTGTCACACCGGCAACTGAGGCAACACGGCGCAGCGTAGCTGCGCCTAGCCCTTCTTGCGCTATGACGTTCCAGCTGGCGGCAACAAGCGCCGCCCTCTTTTCTTCGGGATCGACTATCTTTGGCAGAGCGCACGCTTTCCTAACTTCAATTCTACGAGCGCGCTTCATATAACATTTGTTATGTAAAAAACCAAGTTGCTTTGGCGGCCAGAAAGTTCCTTCTTCAAACTATCGATGTTAGGGGCAAGCTGCGCAACACGAGTGTCCGCCTTCGGCGAATACCTGCCGGTCGCATCAATTTGCAGAGCACATCACGAGCTAGGACCATCCCTCCAAGTGCAGCCTGAAATCCGACGCGGTCGGGCGCCCCGGTCGCGGAAGGGGCATCTCAATTCGCAGAAATGCGCAGAAGCGGGGCAGGGTCCCCTGCCCTAGTTTGTTTCGCTGGGTGTTTCTTCTTCGCCGGAGAGGATCGCGGCGACTTCGTCCCAGTGCGCAAGGGCTTCGATGTCGCCCATGGCGGCGACTTCTGCGGCGCGCAAGGTGGCGATGACGACGGCGTCTTCGCCGTACTGGCGCCAGAGGGCGGCGGCGGTTTGGGCGGCCTCGGTCATGCGCCGGACCGTGAGCGCGCGATGATCGAGGTGGTCGACTGGCCGGGCACCAGCGGCACGACGATGACCTCGCCGCCGCGCGCCTCGACGAGATCGGCGCCGACGATGGTTTCGCGGGAGTAGTCGCCGCCTTTCACGAGCACATCCGGCTTGAGGGCGGTGATAAGGTTCAGCGGCGTGTCTTCCTCGAAGATCACCACGCCGTCGACGGCCGAGAGGCCGCAGAGGACCTGGCCGCGCGAGGTCGCGTCATTGACCGGGCGTTCGGGTCCCTTGAGGCGTTTGACGGAGGCATCCGAGTTGAGGCCGACGATCAGCCGGTCGCAGCGGCTGCGCGACTCTTCGAGCACGCGGACATGACCGGGGTGGAGGATGTCGAACACGCCGTTGGTGAAGCCGATGCGCAGGCCGGATTCGCGCCAGCGCTCGATTTGCCCGACCATGGCATCAAGCGAGAGCAGACCGGCTTTCTGGCTTTGCGTGGTGACTTCGGAGGCGTCCAGCAGTTCGGCGGCCGAGACGGTGGCGGTGCCGGATTTGCCGACGGCGATGCCGGAGGCGAGGATGGCGACGTTGACCGCTTCCTCGAGCGTGGCGCCGGCCACGATGGCGGCGGCGAGCGCGGCGAGGCTGGTGTCGCCGGCGCCGGAGACGTCGAAGACTTCGCGGGCCTTGCCGGACACATGGCCGGGGGCGTCATCGCCGGAAATGAAGGACATGCCCTGCGCCGCGCGGGTGACGACGACGGCCTTTGCGGGCAGCGATTTGCGGGCGGCGGCGAGCGCCGTTTCGACTTCGGCCGTATTGGACGTGGGCCGGCCGAGCGCGAGGGCGAGTTCGCCAGCATTAGGCTTGAGGATGTCGACTGCGCCATAGCGCGTGAAGTCGGCGCCCTTGGGGTCAGCGATGACGGGGATTGATTGGCGCTTCGCGGCGGCGAGCACGGCGGCGATGACCGCGCCGGTGAGCAGGCCCTTGGCGTAGTCGGACACGAGGATGGCGGAGACGGTCGGCGCGAGTTCGTTGATGGCGGCGATCAGGGCCTGTTCGCTGGCGGCGTCCGGCGGGCCGATCTCCTCGGCGTCGAGGCGGAGCAGCTGCTGGCCGCCGGCGACGAGTCGGGTCTTGAGAGTCGTCGGGCGGGCCTTGTGGGTAACGAGGCGGGCAGAGATCCCGGCGGAGGCGTTCAGGAGGGCGGAGAGTTCGGCGCCGGCTTCGTCGTTGCCGACGGCGCCGATTATGACAGCTTCCAGCCCCAGAGAGGCAAGGTTGCGGGCGACGTTGGCGGCGCCCCCGGGCATGCTGGCGGCCCGGGTCTGGCGAAGCACCGGCACGGGCGCCTCGGGCGAGATGCGGCTGACGACGCCGTAAACGAAGCGGTCCAGCATGATGTCGCCGACGCAGAGCACGCGTTGATTCTGTGCCTTTTCAACGATCTGGCGAAGTCGGGCGGGTTGCATCCGGGGCTTTCTCTGGTTCTTCCGGGGGTATAGCGGGCCGGGAGGCGGGTTGAAAGTGCAGTGGACAGGATGGATTGATCCAATGCGCAAAGCCTGCCGTATGGAGTGTCACCAGAGATCAGGATTTGGCCGAGTTTCATGTCAGTTTCGCCGCCCGCCATCGTCTGGTTTCGTGAGGATTTGCGTCTTTCGGACAATCCGGCCCTGTCGGCGGCGCTGGCGACCGGCGCGCCGGTCGTCTGCCTTTACGTGCGCGAAACCGGCATGAACGGCGCCCGCGAGATGGGCGGCGCTGCGAAATGGTGGCTGGACAAGAGCCTGCGCGCGCTGGCGGCGGATATCGCAAAGGCTGGCGGGCAGCTGGTTTTGCGGACCGGGCAAGCTGCGGATGTGCTGGGCGACATTGTGCGTGAAACAGGCGCGAAGGCCGTGTTCTGGAACCGCCGTTATAGCGAGCCGGAGAAGACGGCGGATGCGGCGCTGAAGACCTCGCTGAAGGCAGCGGGGATCACGGTTCAGAGTTTCAATGCGCGGCTGTTGATGGAGCCGTGGGAGCTTAAGACGGGGGCAGGTGGTTACTACCGGGTTTTTACGCCGTTCTGGCGGGCGCTGCAGGCGGCTTATCACCCCCCTGCCCCACTCGCTGCACCGAAGAAGATCAATAGCGTCCGGATCGACAGCGAAGATTTCGGAACGTGGGGCCTGCATCCGTCGAAGCCGGACTGGTCGGCGGGCATGGCAGATGCCTGGTCGCCAGGAGAAGCCGGCGCGCAGGCGCGGCTGACGGCTTTTCTTGACGGGCCGGTCAACGGTTATGCCGAGACACGCAACCGGCCGGATATCGAGGCGTCGACATCACGGCTGTCTCCGCATCTGCGATTTGGCGAGATCGGACCGGCGCAGATCTGGCGCGCAACGAAGGCGGGGCTGGAGGCCGGGCGGCTCGATGAACGCTCGGCGATGGTGTTCTTGTCCGAAATCGCGTGGCGGGAATTCTCCTATGTGCTTTTGAACTTCCATCCGGAACTGGCGCGGCAGAATTACAATCCGGCATTCAACCGGATGCCCTGGCGGACGGACGGCGCGGCGCTGCGCGCCTGGCAGCGCGGGCAGACAGGCTATCCGGTGGTGGACGCGGGCATGCGCCAGCTCTGGCACACCGGCTGGATGCATAACCGTGTACGGATGATTGTCGCTTCGTTCCTCACCAAGCACCTGCTGCTGCCCTGGCAGGCCGGCGAAGACTGGTTCTGGGACACGCTGGTGGATGCAGACCCCGCCGCGAATGCTGCAAGCTGGCAATGGACAGCAGGCAGCGGCGCGGACGCGGCGCCTTACTTCCGCGTGTTCAATCCGATCACGCAGGGCAGCAAGTTTGACGAGACGGGCGGCTATGTCCGCACCTGGTGCCCGGAGCTGGCGGGCCTGCCGGACAAGTATCTGCATTCGCCGTTCGACGCACCGGACAATGTACTGCGCGCCGCAAAGGTCGTGCTGGGCAAGACGTATCCCAAGCCGATCGTGGAACATTCTGACGGGCGCCAGCGTGCGCTCGACGCCTACAAGATGATGAAAGAGGAGCAAGGGGCCGAATGACGAGAATTGCGATCATCGGATCCGGGATTTCGGGTATTGGCGCCGCCTGGGCGCTGCGCGACACGGCAGACGTGACCGTGTTCGAAAAGGATGACCGTCTCGGCGGCCATGCCTGCACGCATGTGTTCGACTATGACGGCCAGACGATGAATGTCGATCTGGGCTTCATCGTTTACAACGGTCTCAACTATCCGAACCTGATCGGACTGTTCGACGCGCTGGATGTGAAGACCGAAGCGTCTGACATGAGCTTTGCCGTGTCTGATCCGGAAGGATGGACGTGGGCGTCCACGGCGGCTGGCATCTTTGCGCAGAAGCGCAATCTGCTCAGCCCGCGCTTCCACCGCTTCTGGACGACGATCCTCAAGTTCAACGACATTGCGCGCACAGAGCTGACGAATGGCGGCGTGATGGATACGACACTCGGCGCGTGGCTTGACCGGCACGGGTTCGATCAGGCCTTCCGGGACAATTATATCCTGCCGATGGGCGCGGCGATCTGGTCGACACCCGAGGACAAGATCCTCGACTATCCGGCGATCAGCTTCTTCCAATTCTTCGACAACCACCGTCTGATGCACAAGGAGCGCCCGAAATGGCGCACGGTTTCCGGCGGCAGCCAGAACTATGTGCGCAAGGCTGCCGAGGTTCTGGGTAGCCGCGTGAAGCTTGAATCGGCAGTCGCGCGCGTGCATTCGTTCGGCGACCGCGTTGTGGTGACGACCGAGGCCGGGGCGACCGATGTATTTGATCAAGTGATTTTTGCCTGCCACTCGGACGAGGCATTGAAGCTGGTTGAGCGCGACTTTGAGGATCAGGCATTCTATCTGCGCTCTGTTCGATATCGTCCGAACACGATCTATCTGCACCGCGATCCGGCGCTGATGCCGAACCGTAAGGCGGCATGGGCCAGCTGGAACGTACTTAAGCAGAAGAATGGCGATATCTGCCTGACCTACTGGATGAACAAGCTGCAGAACCTTGATCCCGCCCGGCCGGTGTTCATCACGCTGAACCCGGAAACCCCACCGGATGAGCAACTCACCTTCCACAAATACGCATTCGATCATCCGCAGTTCGATGCGGCTGCAGAAGCGGCCGTGCGGTCGCTGAAGCGCATTCAGGGCCGGGACGGGCTGTGGTTTGCCGGCGCCTGGATGGGCCGCGGGTTCCATGAGGACGGGCTTAAATCGGGACTCTCCGCAGCGTTGTCTCTCGGAGGTACGGTGCCGTGGGAAGCGAAAGGTGTGGACATTGTGACCGCGCGGCGCGACATTCCCGGACCTGATCTGAAGGCCGAGGTAACTGCGTGAATTCACCGCCGCTGAAGCTCTGGTCAGGGCAGACGCTGCACAAGCGCTTCGTTCCTTTCGAGCGGGCCTTCCGTTACGGTCTTGTCCTGATCGACATCGATATCGACCGGCTGGCCGAAGCCAGCCGAATGTCGCGGCTGTTCCGCGTTAACCGCGCAGGGCTGTTCTCATTCCATGAGGCCGATCATGGCGGCAAGGATCGCAAGGGATCACTGCGCGCCTGGGCCGATGAAATGTTCGCAGCGGCAGGTGTGACTCTGAACAACGGCGCCGTGCGGCTGGTGACGTTTCCGCGGCATTTCTTCTACAAGTTTGCGCCGCTCTCGCTCTGGTATGGTTACGCGCCGGATGGTGAATTGAAGGGCGTGATCTACGAAGTGAACAACACGTTCGGAGAACGCCACTGCTATGTCGCGCAGGTCGGTAGCGAGCGTTCAGTGCACTCGGCGGACAAGAATTTCCACGTCTCGCCCTTCTTCGACGTCAGTGGTCAGTACCGGTTTACCTTGCGCGCGCCCGCTGCGACGCTCGATGTGGTGGTGGAGAACATAAAAGATGGCACGCGGACGCATCTGGCGAACATCAAGGCGCGTATGCACGAGGCAACCACGGCCAACTTCATGACCTTTGCCCTCCGCAATCCGCTGTCCACCCTTGGTGTGACATTTGCAATCCACTGGCAGGCCTTCCTGCTCTGGACACGCGGCGCGCGGTATCATTCGCGCCCGGCAGTGCCGGAAACGCTTGCGACGGTCGCTGTTGCCGACACTCTTCCTTCGACCCTTGTTCCGGACGCCAAAGCATGAATTCCGAGATTATTGCCACACCCCAGACAGTCCGCAACCTGAAGCGGGTGCCGGCAAGTTTCCGCATCGCGGGCCTCGTGCTGCTCCGCACCAAGAGCGGAAAGCTGAGCTTTGTACTGCCGAACGGCACGACGCTGAAGTTCATCAATGAGGGAGACGGACCGGAAGCGACGATCAATGTTCACAACTTCCGCTTCGTGAACCGCGCGCTGGCGGGCGGGGATGTTGCCTTCGCCGAGTCCTACATGGATGGCGACTGGTCGACGCCTGACCTGACGGCTGTGCTGCGTTTCTTCTCGGCGAATTTCGACGCCGCCACGCAGCTGTCTCGCGGCAACATCTTCGTCCGTTCAATGAACATGCTGCGCCATGCACTCAGCCGCCGGAACTCGAAGGCCGGCGCGCGCAAGAACATCATGGCGCACTATGACCTCGGAAATGCCTTCTACGAGAAATGGCTTGATCCGAGCATGACCTATTCCTCGGCCTATTTCGCGAACCCGAACCAGTCGCTCGAACAAGGCCAGATGCACAAGTATGACCAGATCTGCGAGCGCATCCAGGCGGGGCCAGGATCGCACATTCTGGAGATCGGTTGCGGCTGGGGCGGCTTTGCCGAGTATGCCGCCAAGCATCGCGGCAGCAAGGTAACGTGCCTTACGATCTCACCGGCGCAGAAGGCCTACGCCGAAGAGCGGATGAAGCGGAACGGGCTCAGCCATCTCGTCGAGATCCGGCTTGAGGATTACCGCGACCATGTCGGCACCTATGACGGCGTGGCGTCCATCGAGATGTTCGAAGCTGTCGGCGAGCCTTACTGGCCGAGCTATTTCGCGAAAGTGGTTTCCTCGTTGAAGGACGGCGCCCGTGCCGCACTGCAGATCATCACGATCGATGACGATCTTTTCCCGCGCTATCGCCAGCGCGTGGACTTCATCCAGCAGCACATCTTTCCGGGCGGCATGCTGATCAGCGAGAAGGTGCTCAAGGAGCAACTGGCGACCGCTGGCCTGCGCCATGACGGGGTTGCGTATTTCGGGCAGGACTATGCCCGTACCTGCCGGGAATGGTCGCGCGATTTCAACGGCCACTGGAACGAGATCCAGCCGATGGGCTTTGACGAACAGTTCCGCCGGCTCTGGAACTTCTATCTAAGCTATTGCGAGGCAGGGTTCAGCGACGGGCGGATCAACGTCGGCCAGTTCCAGGTGACGCGCACCTGAGCGGATCAGACGAGGCGTGACTGCCGGATCGCAGCGGCGATGAAGCTGGCGAACAGCGGGTGAGGCTCGAACGGACGTGAGCGAAGTTCCGGGTGGAACTGCACCCCGATGAACCAGGGATGCTCGCGCAGCTCGAAGATTTCCGGCAAGCGGCCGTCCGGCGACATGCCGGAGAAGTGCACGCCTTTCTCCTCGAGCGCCGGGATGTACTTCGTGTTCACTTCGTAGCGGTGGCGGTGGCGCTCGTAGACTTCTTCGGCGCCGTAGATCTGCGAGACGAGGCTGCCTTTCGCGAGGCGGGCCGGATAGGCGCCGAGGCGCATGGTGCCGCCGAGATCGGTTGACGCGTCGCGGACGACTTTCTCGTTGCCCTTGGTCCACTCTTCCATCAGGCCGACGACAGGCTCCGAAGTCGGTCCGAATTCGCTGGTGGAGGCGTTCTTGATGCCGACCAGCTGGCGCGCGGCTTCGACCACCGACAGCTGCATGCCATAGCAGATGCCGAAGCAGGGAATCTTCCGTTCACGGGCAAAGCGGGCGGCGCGCATCTTGCCGTGAGCGCCGCGTTCGCCAAAGCCGCCGGGCAGGAGGATGCCGTGGACACCTTCGAGGATATCGAGCGGGGCGACCTCATCGTCAAAGCGCTCGGAATCGATCAGGCGGATATCGACCTTCACCTGGTTGGCGAGGCCCCCATGGTTGAGGGCTTCCATCACGGATTTGTAGGCGTCCGGAACGTCCGTGTACTTGCCAACGAGGCCGATGCAGACATTGCCATCCGGATGACGGATAGTGTTCGCAATGCGCTCCCACGCGCTGAGATCGGGGGCAGGTGCGTCGTGGATGCCAAAATGCGAGAGGACCTCGGTGTCGAGGCCTTCGGAGTGGTAGGCGATCGGAACGTCATAGATGTGGCCGACATCGCGGGCTTCGATGACGCTCGACGGGCGGACGTTACAGAAGCTGGCGATCTTGCCTTTTTCGTTCTCGGGAATCGGGCGGTCGCAGCGGCAGAGCAAGACCTGCGGCTGGATGCCGATGGAGCGCAGCTCTTTCACCGAGTGCTGGGTCGGCTTGGTCTTCATCTCGCCAGCGGCCGGGATGTAGGGCAGCAGCGTCAGGTGGATGAAGACGGCGCGCTGGGGGCCGAGTTCCTGGCCGAGCTGCCGGATGGCTTCGAAGAAGGGCAGGCCTTCGATGTCGCCGACCGTGCCGCCGATTTCACAAAGGACGAAATCAACCCCCTGCCCCGGATCGTTCAGGACGAAGGATTTGATCTCGTTGGTGACGTGCGGAATGACCTGGATGGTTGCGCCAAGATAGTCGCCGCGGCGTTCGCGCTCGATGATGTTCGAATAGATCCGTCCGGTGGTGATGTTGTCGGATTGGCGGGCCGATACGCCGGTGAAGCGTTCGTAATGGCCAAGGTCTAGGTCGGTTTCGGCGCCGTCGTCGGTGACGAACACCTCGCCGTGCTGGCGAGGGCTCATCGTTCCGGGGTCGACGTTGAGATAAGGGTCAAGCTTGCGCAGCCGCACGCCGTACCCGCGCGATTGCAGCAATGCACCGAGTGCTGCGGAGGCGATGCCCTTGCCGAGGGAAGACACCACGCCGCCCGTAATGAAAATATAGCGGATCATGGGATCACACTCTTGCAACGATTCGCCGGTGCGGCTGCCCGGCAAATCGTGCTGCCTCAAGATTACTGGGGATTTGTCTCGGCGGGGGCAGTTTCAGTCGCGGGCGCCGGAGCGGGTTCGGGCGTGACCGTCGCCTCAGCCGGCGGGGTGAGCTCAATACCGGCCGGATCGATAACTTCGGAAGCCGGAGGGGTCGCCGAAGGCGCCGGTTCGTTGCTCAGCGGTGTGACGGACGGATCAAAAAGGTCAACGGGCTCATTGAGGACTGTTCCGGGCGCCGTTTCTTCGAGGACGCGCTCAATGCCCGAGCGGTTGTCGTTGGAACGGTTGGCAATCGACGTCAGGGCCAGGCTGGTGACGAAGAAAATGCCGCCGATGATGATCGTGGTGCGAACGATGGCGCCGGCTGCGCCGCGGCCGGACATCAGCGAGTTTGCCCCGCCGCCACCGATTCCAAGGCCGCCGCCCTCCGATTTCTGAACCAGAACCAGGCCGATCATCGCCAGACAGGCGAGAATATGGATGACAAGAATAACGTTCTGCATGGTTCAGGGGCCCGGCTGATCAAGGATTTCGCGCTCGCTTATCCCGCTTAGGGGCATTCGCCAAGCCGGACGGATCACACAGTGAGTGCGACCGCCGTCCGATAGATGGAGAGAAAGTCCGCCGCCTTCAAGCTTGCGCCGCCTATGAGACCGCCGTCCACATTGGAAATGGGCAGGATTTCAGAGGCATTTGCCGGGTTCAGGCTGCCGCCATAGAGAATCCGAACCTGGTTGCCTGCCGCGCCGAACCGGGCGGTCAGGAAGGTCCGAATGAAGTCATGCACTTCCGCAATCTGGGCGGGCGTGGCGACTTTGCCCGTGCCGATGGCCCAAAGGGGCTCGTAGGCGAGGACAAAACGGGCGGGATTGGCCAGGCCCGCGAGCGAGCCTTCCAGCTGGTTCCGGATGACGGCCAAGGTCTCACCGGCGGCGCGCTGGTCGAGCGTTTCGCCCACGCAGATGATGGGGGTCAGGCCGGCTTTCAGGGCTGCTGCGGCCTGCCTTGCGACAATTTCGTCCGTCTCGCCGTGCCCGGTGCGGCGCTCAGAGTGGCCAACAATGACGTAGACCGCCCCTGCTTCGGCCAACATTGAGGCCGAGATATCGCCCGTGAACGCGCCTTTCTCGGACGGATGGCAAGTTTGGCCGCCGATTCTCAGGCCTGAGCCCGCTGCATTGGCCGACGCCTCGGCCAGAAGAGTAGCCGGGACGCAAAGGAGGACCTCCGGAAGGCCCGCCGAATCGCCGAGCGCGACAGCGACTTCCCGGATTGTGGCCAGGTCTGCCCGCAGGCCGTTCATCTTCCAGTTTCCGGCGATCAGCTGACGGTTCATGCCGCGTTCCCTATCTTGCAAGTAACCGGCCCGTCGCCTAGCAAGCTGTGAGCCAACCGGCAAACCCATACCAAAAAGAGACTTTCTGCATGCTTGCCTTGATGAAACGGCTGACCAACTCGGTCTTCGGCAAGCTTGTCGTGATGATTATCATCGTCGGCATGGCGTTTTTCGGCGTTGATACGATTGTCAGCCAGATCCGGGGCGGCCTCGGCGCAAACGTTGCGCAAGCCGGCGCCCGGGGTTTTGACCCTGCCGAACTTGACCGGCGCGTCGAGAACGTGCTGCGGAACATGAATGCGACGAGCGAGAAGCCGGTCACGAAGTCCGAAGCTCTCGAAAACGGGCTGATTGACCAGATTTTCGAGTCTGAAACGGCCCGCATCACGGTGCTCGGCTATGCGGCGAGCGTGGGTCTTAAGCCTTCGACCGACGCCGTCCTAGAAGAAACGAAGTCTATCGAGGCGTTCCAGAACCCGCTGACGGGTGAACTCGACCCGACGCTACTGCGCCAACGGCTGCAGCAACTTGGATTCACACTCAGTCAATTTGAGGAGCAGGTCAGCGACGATCTCGCAATTCAAACGATGCAGGTGGCCGCAACTTCTGCCGTGACGGCGCCGCAGGTCCTTACCAACCTTCAGGTCCTCTATTTTGGCGAAATGCGTAATGTATCCTGGTTCTTCTATAACCCGCTCGAGGGGGCTGCGCCGGTCAACCCAACAGCAGAAGAAGTCCGCGCTTACTATGACGCAAACCTCGAACAACTGAAGCAACCGGAACGGCGCGGGTTGGATCTGCTGCGTATGTCTGCTGATGATTTCATTGGCGAAGTTGTTGTGACGGACCAAGAAGTCGCGACCATTTATGAAGCAACAAAGTCTCAGCGGTTCTCGGATCCGGACCAGCGCACTTATGCTGAGCTGGTGTTCAATAACCGGGATGCTGCCCGGGAGGCATTTGGTCTTCTCGCCGGCGGCGGCGATCCGAACTCTGTGACCGGCGCGGTGTCGAATACGCTGAAGACCAGCCGGGCGGCCGAAGTTGCCGATGAGGCGCTGCGCGAAGCCATGTTTGGCGCAGGCAAGCAAAGCGGCGCCATGTTCGGGCCGCGCGAAATCAATGGAAACTGGATTGTCGCTCGCCTGATCTCGGTCCAGCCGGGACCGGTGAAGCCACTCGAAGACGTCGCTGACGTGATCCGGGATGAATTGGCCCGCGAACGCGCACAGCTGATCTTCAGCGAGAAGATGGAGCGTCTCGATGAGGTGCTGGCGGCAGGTTATGATCTCGATCAGATCACCACAGATCTCAAGGTTCCGCTGATCAGCTTCCTGCCGGTCGACGCGACCGGCGTGACCGAGATGGGTCAGCAGTTTACAATGCTCACGGAAGCCAGCAGCGCCGTCGCGCAGGCGTTCCGCCTTGAACAGGGCGAGCTTACGAGCCGGTTCGATACGCCGGACGCGATCTTCATTGCCAGCACGCGCGAAATCGTTGCGGCATCGACACCTGCATTCGAAGGTATTGAGCAAGACGTGCGCGCTGCCCTGATTGCCGAGCGCGAACGCAGCGCGGCGCTGGAAGCGGTCAACGCACTTATTGATCGCATCGGAACCGGGGCTGAAACATTCGAACAGGCTGCAGCCAGGACCGGGGCGGCAATCGAAACCCTTCCGCAAGCCGTAAACCGCTCGACTGCCAGCCAATCCGGCATTCCGCGCCCGATCCAGCAGGCCATGTTCTCGACGCAGCTCGGGGACACAGTAAGCTTGCCTACTGGCTCGCCGAACATGCACGTGATCCTCACGGTCGATTTGGTCGAACCACCCAGCGAGTCCATGATTGCCGGTCTCGGCAACGAACTCACAGCCGCTGCTTCGGCGACGCTTGGCCAGGATCTTGTTCAAGCCCTGCAGTCGGAGATCACGCGGAGCGTGAAGGTTCGCACCAATCAGGCCGCCTTGGCGACCTACAAGCGGTCAATTTCGGAAGCGCAATGACCGCGCGGCTCATTATCCGGCGGCGGATTGGAGATATCGAGACACCGGTCGGCGCCATGCTCAAGCTGGGCGCGGAGATTCCGGGCAGCTTCCTGTTCGAATCCATTGCCGGCGGCGAGCGGCTGGGCCGCTATTCCTTTATAGGAATTGAGCCGGGCCTCTGGTTCCGTATCCAGAACGGCGTTGCATCCACAAGCCTGAGCGGCGATTTCGCAGACGAAACGATTCAATCCGGCACACCCATCGAGGCTTTGCGGCGCTTTGTGACCACAGCGCGCGCTGAAGCTCCTGCCGGCATCCCGCCCATGGCGTCCGGCGCTTTCGGCTATCTCGGCTATGACATGATCCAATATGTCGAGCCGGTCGAGATCACCAAACCGGACAAGCTGGGCGTACCGGAAGCCTTGCTCCTCGTGCCACGCGTGGTCGTGATCTTTGATCATCTGTACCAGGAGCTTCTCCTCGTGGGACGGCAGGAAGGCGACGATCTCGCCGGCATCGAAGAGCTTCTGGACCGTGTTGAAGCGCGCCTCGAAAAACTCGCCTCCACTCCGCCGAAGGATCAAGCGGCCGAGCCGGTGAACCTTGCGTCTGATACGACGCAGGAGCGCTATTTCGAGATCGTTGAAACGTGCCGTGACTACATCAAGGCCGGCGACATATTCCAGGTTGTTCCCAGCCAGCGCTTCTCGACGCCGTTCCGGCGCAAGCCGATCAGCTTCTACCGGGCGCTGCGGCGGCTGAACCCTTCGGCCTTCATGTTTTTAATGAATCTCGGCGATGTCTGCCTCGTCGGCTCCAGCCCAGAGATCCTTGTGCGGGTGCGTGACGGGCGTGTGGCTATCCGCCCGATCGCCGGCACGAGGCCCCGTAGCGGCGATCCGGATGAAGATGCCCGACGCGCTGAAGACTTGCTCGCCGACCCCAAAGAAATGGCTGAGCACCTCATGCTGCTAGACCTTGGACGCAATGATGTCGGGCGGGTTGCGGCCTATGGCAGCGTGACTGTGACCGAGAGCTTCGTGGTCGAGCGCTACAGCCACGTCATGCACATCGTCAGCCATGTTGAAGGCGACCTGCGTGAGGGCCTTGATGCGGTTGACGCACTGCTGGCCGGCTTTCCTGCGGGCACCGTATCTGGCGCACCGAAAATCCGAGCGATGCAGATCATCAATGAGGTTGAAACGTCGCGGCGCGGCATTTACGGCGGCGCGGTTGGCTATTTCGGCTGGAACGGTGACCTCGACACCTGCATCGCTTTGCGCACTGCCGTGATCAAGGACGGCCAGCTGCACATCCAGGCCGGCGGGGGCGTGGTGCTCGATTCCGTGCCTCAATATGAGTATGACGAGACGGTCCACAAATCCGGTGCGCTCCGGCGCGCTGCGGAACTCTCGGCGGCCTACGAGTTTGACCAATGATCCTGGTGATCGACAATTATGACAGCTTCACCTGGAACCTCGTTCACTACATCGAGGAACTGGGGCACCGGACGCATGTGATCCGCAACGACGATCTGTCGGCAACGGACGCCCTCGCCTTGAAGCCGGATGCCGTGCTGCTGTCGCCCGGGCCGTGCACACCGAACGAGGCCGGGATCTGTCTTGAGCTGATCCGATCTGCGCCTGCCAATCTGCCCATCCTTGGCGTTTGCCTCGGACACCAGTCGATCGGCCAGGCATTCGGGGGCGACGTGGTTGGCGCCCGCGAAATCCGGCATGGAAAACTGTCCCGGATCACGCATGAGGGCGGGGTTCTCTTTGAAGGCTTGCCGAAGTCATTTTCGGTTGTCCGCTATCATTCGCTCGCCGTGCAGCCTTCCACCCTACCCGCTGATCTCGTTGCTGATGCGTATACTGATGATGGCGAGATCATGGCGCTGCATCATGTTTCACGACCGGTGTTTGGTGTGCAGTTTCACCCCGAGAGCATCCTGACGGAACATGGGCATGCGCTGCTTAAAAACTTCCTGTCGCAGATTCCGCAATGACCGAAGGGCCGCTGTCCGCATCATTGCTTGCCATCGCGCGGGGCGAGCGGTTGCCATCAGCCTTGCTTGAGCAAGCATTTGACGCGTTGTTGACAGGGCAAGCTGCTCCGGAAGAAATCGGCGCGTTTCTGATGGGCCTTGCTGTTCGCGGCGAAACCACCAGCGAGTTGGTCGCGGGCGCCCGCATCATGCGGCGCCATGCGCGCACGGTGCAGATTGACGGCCCTTTGCTCGACACTTGCGGGACCGGCGGGCTTGCGTGGAAGAGTCTGAATACATCGACCGCCAGCGCGATTGTCATCGCGGCATCAGGCGGACGGGTTGCCAAGCACGGGAACCGTTCCGTGCCGCCGAAAACCGGCTCGGCTGACGTGCTGGAAGCACTGGGCGTAAGCCTCGAAATCGACGAAGAGACGTTACGCAATTGTATCGCGACGGCGGGTGTTGGATTCATGTTTGCGCGTTCGCATCACAGCGCCATGCGCCATGTGGCGCCTATCCGGACGCGGCTGGGCATACGGACGATTTTCAATCTTTTGGGACCGCTGACAAATCCGGCAGGCGCGCAGCATCAAGTACTCGGCGTGTTCGCGCCGCACTGGGTCCGGCCTATGGCGGAGGCACTGGGAGAACTCGGCACCACCCGCTCGTGGGTGGTTCACGGCGTCGACGGTGTAGATGAATTGTCGATCTCCGGAACAACAAAGGTTTGCGAAGTGACACCGTCCGGCGTGCGGGAGTTCGAAGTCCAGCCGGGTATGGCGGGATTGGCCTCGCACCCCCTTTCCCTGCTCGAGGGCTCGGACGTTTCAGGCAATGCTCGCGCGATTGTGGACCTGTTCGACGGACATGCTGGCCCGTTCCGCGACATGGTCCTGCTGAACGCGGCCGCCGGCCTTCTGGTGCTGGGACGCGCGGGAGACCTGCGAGAAGGCGCAATGGTGGCCGCTGAGGCCATCGATTCAGGCAAGGCGCGCGACTGTCTCGCCAAGCTGCGCCAGGCTTCGCACGGGGAGCCCTCGCCATGACAGCGCTTGATCGGATTCTTGAGTACAAGGCCGAAGAAGTCCGCACGTTGAAGGCTAAATGCACCGAAGCTTCGCTGCTAGCAGACGCGCAGGCGCAGGCTGCGTCCCGCGGCTTCGAGGCCGCCCTTTCGCGTATTGCCGCGAGCGATGCGAATGCCCTGATCTGCGAGATCAAGCGCAAGTCGCCGAGCGCCGGCGACATTCTGCCGGGCGCGGACGCCTCGTCCATAGCCCGCGACTACGAAGCCGGCGGGGCGGCTTGCCTGTCGGTGTTGACGGACGGCCCCAGCTTTGGCGGAAGCCTCGAAGACTTCGCTGCCATCCGGCGCGCCGTTGCGCTTCCGATGTTGCGCAAGGATTTCATGATCGACCCGCTTCAGATCATCGAGTCCCGGGCTCATGGCGCAGACTGTGTGCTGATCATCCTCAGCGCCGTCGACGACTCCCTTGCGTGGGATCTTCATCAGACGGCAACCGGGCTAGGGATGGATGCTCTGGTCGAGACGCATGACGCGACGGAGTTCGAGCGCGCCTTGCGGCTGCCCTCCCCGCTCGTGGGGGTCAACAATCGGGACCTGAAGCGCATGGTTACCGATCTCGGAACCAGCGAACGGCTGGCGCCGATGCTGCCGGTTGGCCGGGTTCTGATTTCGGAGAGCGGGATTGCCGAACCAGCCCATATAGAACGCCTGCGGACATTCGGCATACGGCGCTTCCTGATCGGCGAAAGCCTGATGAAGCGCCCGGATCGGCGTGAATTTACCCGAACGCTGCGCGAAACCGCCTGAACCTGCCGGTGGCGGCCTTGTTTTCGAGTTCCCCAGGTTGACCCGAAACGGGAACACACGTAGAACAGTTGTGAACATAGAATCACACTGGAAGGCCCCAGACATGCTCACCAGCAAGCAGAAAGAACTGCTCCTGTTTATCAACGACCGTATCCGGGAAACCGGGGTGTCGCCCTCTTTCGACGAGATGAAAGAAGCGCTCGACCTGGCATCGAAGTCAGGCATCCACCGGCTGATCACGGCTCTGGAAGAGCGTGGCTTCATCCGCCGCCTGGCCAACCGCGCCAGGGCGCTTGAAGTCCTGAAGATGCCAGATTCCGCCGCCCCGACACCCGGCATGCGCCAGCGTCGTGACTTCAAGCCAGCGCTCGTCGCCAATCAGGTCAGCGACGGTTACCGTCCGGGCATGATCCCGCTGGTTGGCCGTATCGCCGCCGGCTCGCCTATCTCGGCGATCCAGCAGGACAATGGACACGTGCCAGCGCCGACCGAGGCCGCCGATGGCGGCGACTTCTTCGCTCTGGAAGTCCAGGGCGATTCCATGATCCAGGCCGGAATCCTCAATGGCGACATTGTCATCCTGAAGCGCACGTCGAGCGCGCAGACAGGCGACATCGTCGTTGCGCTCATCGACGGCGAAGAAGCGACACTCAAGCGCCTGCGCCGCAAGGGCGCATCCGTGGCGCTGGAGGCGGCGAACCCGGCCTACGAGACACGCATCTTCGGTCCGGACCGCGTCGAGGTTCAGGGGCGGCTGGTTTCGCTGGTGCGCAAGTACGACTGATCGATTGCGTCTGAAGCCGCTGGACAAGGATCCCATGGCCGGTTCGCGCATGGCGGCATCGCGTTGACCTTGAGAACGGCTCTGTCCTTGAAGGCGGTGCGGCCCATCTGAGACGAGGCTGCGTCCCATCGCCAGAGATGCGTGACTTCGGGTGATGGGTTGCAAGCGAGGGTCTCGGCGCCGCTCTCTGGCACGTCATCAATAAGACAGACGACGGGCACCTCACCTGTCAGAACGATGACGACCACTCCGGACGGTGTGGTGAAAAGACAGGAGACCTCGCTGCACTCGACGCTCTCGGCTTCAGAGAAGCGAAGGGGTTGCAGGCCGCCGCCATCGGCAAGTGGCAAACGGATAACGCCGCCTTCGCGCGCGATGAACAAATCGCCCGACACAGACCAGTGGGCCACGAAGCGCGGGGCCACAGACCACAACATGAGAGATGCGACCGTAAGCACGGCGCAGCTGATTATGCGCATGGGCCCTGATGTCGCCATGAAGCCCATGATCGCGAACGTTGCCAGCAGCATCGATCCGAGCGGCATGGGGCGGTCAGAGGTGCCGGGCTCGTCGGAGAACTGCGCAAAGAAGTGCGCCACTTCAAGCAAAAGTTCGAGACTGTAGCCGAACAGCCTGAGACCGAACTCGGCCTGACCAAATGGCGCAAGGATAAGAGCGAGAGCCGCCGACGGAGCAGAAAGGAACGTAACGATTGGTGAGGCGACGAGGTTGGCGACAAAGCCGATTGGCGTTGCACGGTCGAAATGAAAGAGGATGTAGGGCGTCGTTGCGAGCCCTGCGGCGAGCGATGTCACGAATATGGAAGCCCAGCCAGTGGCGATCGGACCCAAGACGGTTTGCTGACCGGATCGCTTCAGGCGCCAGACTTCATAGGCAGTAACCAGCGCGCCCGTCGCCGCAAAAGACATCTGAAAGCCCGGTGTCACCACGCTTTCAGGTTGGATGAGAACGACCGCCAGCATGGCGATCGCGAAAGTCCGCAGGCTGATGGGCGCGCGGTCGGCAATGATGGCCCCGAACACTATCGCCGCCATAATGAAGGCGCGCTGGGCAGGAACGCTCGTTCCCGACAGAACCATGTAAGCAAAGCAGGCAAACAGCGCCACGATCGCGGCGGGCTTCTGAACAGGCACGCGAAGCGCGAGAGGCTCGATCAGCACCAGGGCATGTTTCACCAGAAGGAAGACGAGACCGCCCACGATCGATAGGTGCATTCCGGAGATCGACAGGATATGCGTCAGGCCCGTGTCTCGCAGCGCTTCATCATCGCCCGGCAGGACGAGGCTGCGATCCCCGTTTACGAGCGCCGTGGCAAAGCCGCCCGCGCGCTCGCTGGCCGCCTCGTTGACTGCCACCGAAAGGCTCCTCCTTACTCCGGCAAGCCAGAGGCTCGCCTCGTTCAAGGCGCCTGATGGCGCACCCAGCGCTCCGCCCCGGCATCTGCCCTGGACGTATCCGACGCCGCCCAGTTTCTCGAACCAGGCCTGCCGGCGGAAATCATACTCTCCCTGCATCGAAGGGGCCGGCGGCGGTCGCAAACTGACCAACAGCGAACAAACCTGCCCGGCGAGACTTCGAGACGGCTCATATGGGTCACTCGCACATTGAGCGGCCAGTCGGACGGTGACATGCCACTAATCGAATGAACCCGGATGTTCAGCCGCACGCCTTTCTGACCCGGCTCGATTTCCTGGATCCAGCCTTCGAGCATCACGGGGCCCGTTTCGCTGCCGATCACAGGTGCTGCGGATGTTAAGGACCGGACCGCTCCAGCCGTGACACCGAGCGAGCCTCCCAGCATCACGATGGTAAGCATGATGACGGTTTCTGACCGTGACCATTGCCGTGCCGCCAGCCAAACCACGATCAATACCGCATTTGTCGACAGCACAAGGGCAAGTTCGGGCTCCGCCGGAAGGGCGAAATAGCTTGCTGCGCCACCACAGATCGCAAAGGCCAGCATCAGCGGCCGGGCGTCGATGCTGACGAGGTCCGCCGCACCCGCAAGTATCCTCAGCCACGGCCGCCCTCCCCCTTGCACTCAGCAACGACCTCGTGTTTCTGCACCCCGTCGGCGCGGTTGTGCCAGTTGTGCGGAGAGTGCCCTGATCATGCGTGTCGTCACGCGATTTGCCCCTTCCCCAACCGGGATGCTTCACATTGGGGGGGCACGCACTGCGCTTTTCAACTACCTTTTCGCGAAAAGGTACGCTGGCCGGTTTCTTTTGCGCATCGAGGATACAGATCGCGAGCGATCGACACCCGAAGCGACAGCCGCCATCCTCGACGCGATGAACTGGCTCGGCCTGACGCCGGACCAACCTCCCGTGATGCAGTCCGAACAGGCTCCCCGGCATGCTGCCGTCGCGCACGAGATGGTGTCGCGAGGAACAGCATTCCGCTGTTATGTCAGCGCCGAAGAGCTGCAGGCTCGCCGGGATCTCGGCGAGGAGAAGCGCCTTGAGGCGCGCAAAGAGGGGTTGAGCGAGGCGGAGCGCGCGGCCTTGCTGGTTGAAGCTGGCGAACTGCTGGCTCCCTTCCGATCGCCCTGGCGCAATGGCGGAACCCCGCCATCTGCCGATGCGCCCTACACCGTTCGCCTTCGCGCGCCGGATGGCGGGGACAGGGTCGTCGAGGACGGGGTCCAAGGCAGCGTAAGGGTACATGCGTCCGAGATCGACGACCTTGTTCTGCTGCGCGCTGATGGAACGCCGACCTACATGCTGGCGGTTGTCGTCGACGACCACGACATGGGCGTGACGCACGTAATCCGCGGCGACGACCACCTACGCAATACGTTCCGGCAGATCCCCATATACGAAGCGATGGGCTGGGATGTGCCTGAGTTTGCGCACCTGCCAATGATCCACGGGAACGACGGCGCCAAGCTGTCGAAGCGCCATGGCGCGCTTTCCACGACGGTCTACCGCGACCTGGGTTATCTTCCCGAGGGCATGAAGGCCTATCTGCTGCGACTTGGCTGGAGCCACGGTGACCAGGAGATCTTCCCGGAAGAAGTAGCGATCCGGCTTTTTGGTCTCGATGGTATCAACAAGGCGCCCGCGCGGCTTGATCTCGAGAAACTGGGCACCGTCAACGCACATTTCATCCGCGAGGCGGAAAATGACCGGCTGTTTGCTTTGCTGCGTCCTTTCCTGGACGCCGAGGCGCCGCTCGATGCTGAGTCGGCTTTGCGCGTTCGCCGTGCCCTGCCCTTCCTGAAAGATCGGGGTTCGACACTGGTGGAGCTCGCAACGGCGTTTCGCTTTCTGCGGGCCTCGCGGCCACTTGAAATCTCCAAGAACGCGAAAAAGGCGCTCTCGACCGAAGGGATTTCCCGGCTGGCAGGCCTGGTGCCTGAATTGTGCAATGTTGGCGAATGGACAACCGCTAGCATTTCAGAAACGATCTCGACATATTGCAGTGCAACAGGCCTATCTATGGGGCAGATAGGTCCGCCATTGCGGGCGGCTTTGACGGGCGGTTTACCCGCGCCGGATCTGGCGCCGGTTATGGACTGGCTCGGGCGGGAAGAAGCGCTCGGACGGATTGACGACCAGCTTCAGGCGGACGCCGGCTAAGGCGCCATTGCAGATCGATTGAACAGGGAAAGAGCTGATGGAAAACAAGGTAAAGAACGCCGGAACTGCCAAGCTGGAAGTAAACGGCAAGAAAGTGGACCTGCCCGTCTATTCAGGCACGCATGGCCCCAACGTGATCGATATCCGTAAGCTCTATGCCGAGACCGATCACTTCACCCTCGACCCCGGCTTTACCTCAACAGGCAGCTGCGAGAGCCAGATCACGTTCATCGACGGCGATGAAGGCATTCTGCTGCACCGCGGCTATCCGATCGAGCAGCTGGCCGAGAAATCCAACTATATCGAGCTCTGCTATCTGCTGCTGAACGGACAGCTGCCGAGCAAGACCGAATATGATTCCTTCTGGCGCGAAATTCGCCAGCACACCCTTTTGCACACCCAGCAAGATCGCTTCTTCGACGGCTTCCGGCGAGACAGCCATCCGATGGCGATGCTTACGGGCGCTGTTGGCGGCATGGCGGCCTTCTATCCTGGTGCCATGGGCAACGAAGACCCTGAAGAGCGCCGCATCAGCTCGATCCGCCTCATCGCAAAGCTGCCGACGCTCGCAGCGCGTTGCATGAAGTACAATCTCGGGCAGCGCTTCATTGATCCGCTCAACAAGTTCTCCTACTCGGAAAACTTCATCAACATGTGCTTCTCGGTCACCGCCGAGGACTATGAGATCAATCCGGTCCTGGCCCGCGCCATGGACCGCTTCTTCATGTTGCACGCAGACCACGAGCAGAACGCCTCGACGTCGACAGTGCGCCTCGTCGCCTCGTCCGGCGCTCACCCATTTGCGGCGATCGCCGCTGGTGTTGCCAGCCTCTGGGGCCCCAGCCATGGCGGCGCCAACGAGGCCGCGCTGCGCCAACTTCGCGAGATCGGGTCGCTCGACAAGGTTCCGGACTTCGTCAAGATGGCGAAGGACAAGAATAGCGGCGTGCGCCTGATGGGCTTCGGCCACCGCGTCTACAAGAACTATGACCCGCGCGCGAAAGTCATGCAGAAGACCTGTTATGAGGTGCTCGACGCGCTCGACCTGCGCGACAGCCCGCTGCTGAAAGTGGCGATGGAACTCGAACGCATCGCGCTGCAGGACGATTACTTCATCGAGAAGAAACTGTATCCGAACGTCGACTTCTATTCGGGCATCATCCTCGAAGCGATGGGCTTCCCGACCAAGATGTTCACGGTGCTGTTCGCCGTGGCGCGTACGGTTGGCTGGGTGTCGCAGCTGAACGAGATGCTGGAGGATCCGACCCAGAAAATCGGCCGCCCGAGGCAGATCTATACTGGCGCGCCCATGCGCGACTACGTTTCGATCGCAAACCGCTAAGCGGACTTGAGTTCGTCGAGGATGGCTGCTGCCGCGATCTGCGCGGCAGAGCTACCCTCACGGACAAGCGCCTTGAGCGCATCCGCTTGCAGGGCGCGCTGCGCCGAAAGTTTGGCGGGGTCTGACAGCCAACCGAGCGCCGTATCTGCGATGCGCTGCGGGTTCTGCTTAGTCTGAACAAACTCGGGTACAAGTTCGTGGTCGCCGTTCAAAATGTTCAGTAGCGTGATGTGCCGCTTCTTGTAGAGAAGTCCGCGCACGAGGGCCCAGGTAATCCAGCCCGTCTTGTACGCCACGATCATCGGCGCGCCCTGCATTGCGAGCTCACTGGTAACCGTTCCGGAACAGGCGAGCGCTATGTCGGCGGCCGCCATGGCGTCGTAGCGACTATCGGGCTGGTTGTTGATAAGCGCCCATCGTTCGGCATCTGGGAAACGGGCCTTGAACACGGCCTCAATGGAAGCAGCCGGCTGAACCACCACACGCACATCAGGACGCGCGGACTTGATGCGTTGAGCTGCGTCAATGAGGGCCGGGGCCACTTTCGCGATCTCGCCCCTGCGGCTTCCTGGAAGCACAAGCAAGACAGGCTCATCCGGGCGGATGCCATGCGCCTGGCGAAAGGCCTGCCCGTTTCCCTTTTCGCCCCGCGCAAGCGCCGGATTGCCGATGACCGTGACCTTCAGGCCGTAAGGCTCATAATACGGGGCCTCAATCTCATGCATGCAGATCAGGCTATCGACACTGGCGGCCAGCGCTTTGGCCCGGCCAGGACGCGTCGCCCAGACTTGCGGGCCGATCAGCTTCACCAATCGGATGGAAGGATCGCGCGCACGGACACGCTGGGCCAGCCGGATCATGAAGCCCCATGAGTCCACAAGCACAACGACCTTCGGCTTTCTGGCGCAGATATCGTTGGCGGCGGCTTCGACTAGCTTCAGAACTGTGCCGTAGGCTTTGAGGGCTTCCGCATAACCGACGATCGAAAGGGGTGAGATATCGATGGGCGAAGCGATGCCGGTCGCTGCAAGTTCAGCACCGCCGATTCCGTTGATCTCTATTCCCGGAGCGGTCCGCCTGACCGCATCGATGACTTCGCGTGCCAGCAAGTCTCCGGAGGCCTCAGCTGCCACAAAGTACAAGGACATCAGCCACCTGCACCAAACTCTGAAGAAAATCCGTACAGGAACAATCCAAGCTCACGAGCTTTTTGCTCCATCGCCGCACGGTTGAGCATCAGCGCGCCACCCGCCTCTATGCCGATTCCGGCGAGACCAGCGGCGGCAGCCAGCTCAACGGTTGATACACCCGTAGTCGGCAAATCAATACGGCGCTCCTGAACCGGCTTTGGCCGCTTCACCAGCACGCCGCGCCGCGCGCCGGATCTGCCCCGTATGTCAGCTGGCAAGGAGGCGCATCGGCGCAGCATTTCATCGGTGCCCTCCTGCGCCTCAACCGCCAGCACCAGACCATCGCAAACCACGCAGGCCTGCCCGATGTCCAACGCTCCGCTGGCAGAGGCGACACGCGCAGCGACTTCCATGTCTGACATATCGGCCTTCGATGGCGCAGTGCCTGCGATCAGGCCCGCTGGAGCAAGGAGTGCCGCATGCGCTTGCTCGCTTCCGATCACGTTGAAGCCGTGGCGTTCAAACTCGCCGACCAACACGCGGAGCAGCGCATCGTCGCCGCGCCGGGCTTCGCTGATCACTTTCGGCAAGAGCGCCGCACCTTTTACATCGAGCTTGAGGTCTGAGAAGTTTGGCCGTCGCACGTTGCCGGCGAAAACAAGATCGCGGCAACCGGCTTCTTTAAGCCGCGCGATGACTGCGCCCACTTCGCCAAGGCCGACCACGCTGCCAGGATAGCCTGCGAGACGTGGCTCCTCGAAACCTTTCAGCCGGAGAACGTGCACCCCCTGCCCTGTGGCAACGGCGTTCTCCGCGATGGCGACCGGTAAGTCTCCAAGCCCGGCGATCAATCCAAGGGGTGCGGACATCCGATCAGGCCGGTTTGCAGATCGGGCGGTCGCCGCCGTCCCGGATGAAGTTCAAGAGTTCCATGGCAAGTGGCTGGTCGGCGTACGTCACCGCGGCAGCAGCAAGCCGGTCCTTGAAGAAGCCTTCGCCTTCGAACACGGCCTTGTAGGCGGACCTGATCTGATGAACGTCAGACTTGGAAAAGCCCCGGCGCTTTAGGCCGACGGTGTTCAGCCCCGCGAGCTTTGCATGGTTACCGACGACGGAGCCAAAGGGGATCACATCTTCGACGACGATCGCGCCGCCACCGATAAATGCGTTCCGGCCAATCCGGCTGAATTGATGCACGGCGGCGAGACCGCCAAACCAGACGTTGTCACCCACCTCGATATGGCCTGCCAGCGAAACGTTGTTGGCCATCACCACGTTGTTGCCGATCTGGCAGTCGTGCGCGATGTGTGCGCCGATCATGATGTAGCAATTGGCGCCCACCTTCGTCAGGCCGCCGAACTTGGGCATGCCCGTGTGGGCTGTCGCATACTCCCGAAAAACGCATCCGTCGCCGACTTCGAGACGCGAGTCAGCTGACTCGGCGAGACCGATCACCTGGGGCATTCCGCCCAGAACCGCGTGCGGGTGCAGGGTGCAATTGGCGCCCACTGTCGTGCTGCCGATGACGCTGGCGTGTGAAATCAGACGCGTTCCGGCGCCGAGCACCGCCCGCGGACCAATATGGCAGAAAGGTCCGATCGAGACGCCTTCATGCAGAACGGCGCCGTCCTCGATGACGGCAGTGGGATGCACAGTCGTGTTCATGACGTTTCGTTACCAGTGCGAATGCGATCGCGCCACAGTTCAATCGCGCTTCCTGGGCGCGGCGGCTTGCTTGTTCAGCCATGCGACCTCGCGCATCCACTGACGGATGGGCTTTGCTGGCGTGCCGCCCCAAGTCTCGCCTGCTGCGATGTCCCGGAACAGGCCTGCGGAGGCGGCGAGGCTGACGCCTTCGCCAACGGTGACGTGGTCGGCGATACCAACACGGCCGCCGAGCATCGAACCATCGCCGACCTTCACGGAGCCGGATATGCCGCCGAATGCCGCGACAATGACGGAGCGCCCCAGCACGACATTGTGGGCGATCTGACACAGGTTATCGATGCGGGTGCGTTCGCCAACAATGGTGTCTCCAAACACCCCGCGATCTATGCAGGCATTTGCCCCGACAGACACATGGTCTTGCAGAATGACCCGTCCGAAATGGGGCGCGTCCTCGAGCCCTTGGGGACCAGCCGTGACTCCAAATCCGCTCTCGCCAATTCGGGCGCCGGCGAGCAGGGTCACTCCGTCTCCCAGCAGGGCGCAATGAATGCTGGTGTTGGCGCCAATGCGGCAATGGCGGCCGATCTGGACACCTGGTCCAATGACCGCATTTGGGCCGATTACAGTCCCCTCACCGATGGCGGCTCCCGGGCCCACCACGGCTCCCGGACCAACGATGGCTTCAGGATGCACATTGGCGGCAGCGGAAACGAGGCTGGCGCCCCAAGGCTCTAGATGGCGCGGTTTGAAGAGCATCAAGCCGATCTGGCCATGCGTGTAGCGCGGCGTCTTCGAGACCAGGCAGGACACGCCTTCGGGCACACGGCTTCGCGCCGCTTCTGAAACCACCAGGATGTTAAGTTCCGGGCTCAACGCAACTTGAGCCGATCCATCGCCGTCGATGAACGCAAGCTGCCCCGGCTTCGCGCTTTCTGCGGCTGCGATACCGGTGATCAGCTGCGCCGGGTCACCGAGCAGTTCCGCTTGCGTCCGCGCCGCAGCCGTTTCTAGCGTCAAAGCCCCCAATGGCGCGTAGAAACGGGAATCTACAGTCACGGACGTTCGCTTCCCTGGGTCTAGTTCGTCGGTGCCGGAGCGCGCTGGCGGACGACCGTGATGGCTGGAGTCTTCTGGTCGAGCTTTGCGATGATTGCCGGCGATCCATCAATCGCATCGGCAGAGAAAACCGCCTGGCCCTTCGACATAACAAGCTGCGCGCCCTTCTCCTTGACGACCTCAAGCAGGACGGGCTCGAGCGCCTTGTTGAAGTCGACCAGTGCCTTCTGCTCAGTGGCTGCGTATTCCTGAGACAGCGTCTGGCGCTTTGCGGCGAACTCATTGGCCTTCTTCTGGAAGTTCTCGATCTGGGTGACCAGAGCAGCATCAGCCATAACGGCCTCTTGCGTCTTGCCCTCAAGCTTGGTGGCCAATGTCTTGCGATCGGCCTCCAGTGCGTCACGAGGCGTTTTCAGTTCGACGTTGATCTGGTTCTCGATGTTCTTGAGTTTCGTGAACATGTCCTTGCCGGCTTTGCTGTTGCCGAGGATCTGACCTTCGTCGATGACCATCACGACGGTGCCTTGAGCCGACGCGATCGGCGCGCTCACAATAACGGGGGCAATCACAAGTGCGATCGCCATGAAGACGCTTTTGAATTTGATCATGGTGTTTTCCTCGTTGGGGCTGGCGAGATCAGAACTGGGTTGAAGTCGAGAAGCGGAACGATTCCGTGCGGTCGTACTCTTCCTTGCGGAGGATCTGAGCGAAATCGAACCGGATGGGGCCGAATGGGGAATCCCAGAACACGCTGAGACCGGCGGATGCGCGCAACGACAATTCATCTTCCGGAATGCGCTCCGCGGAGAGGCCCGGGAACCCGAGCGAAGTTGCATCGGTGAGCAGGAGAGGAACGCCCTTGTCGACATCTTCAAGGATGCCTAGCGAGCCGACATCGGCGAACAAGGCGCTCTTGATGCCGTACTCTTCCGGAAGGAAGTTGGGCACGGAAAGCTCGAACGTACCCTGATAGTATGCGTTCCCGCCCAATGAATTCAGGCTGCGCGTCTGGACAACTTCGCCGGTGTTCGGATCGAATATGCTAAGGACCTCGCGGGGGCCAAGGCCTGCGACATCGAAACCGCGGAACGTACTTCCACCGCGGAAGAACCGGTTGTTGATCCGTACCCCCTGCTCTTCATCCAGCGGCAGCACATAGCCACCCGAGAACTTTGCGCTGGCGACCACGTCGCGCCAGATACCGCGATAGAATGTAGCGCCCGTTTCTGTACGGATATATTTCACGTCACCGCCGATGCCGGCCAGGTCCTGGCTAAACCGGAAATCAAAACCGCGTGTGGGCGTGATCGGATCGTTCGTCTGATCCCATAAGAAGTTGTATCCGACGATACTCGAAATGTCGCTGCGCTCCGAGCGGCAGATCGTGTCACGCAGAGTGTAGGCCGGATCGCAGATATCCACGACCGATTCACCCGGACCTGCGTCGGCAGCCTCAGGCTCACGAAACACGTCGTCAGTGAAGTCATTCGGCGTTGCCTGGCCCGCGGTCTGCGTAAAGCTCCTGAGAAGAGCGCCGTTGGCGTCGATGATGATGTTGCGATCGGAGATGTTCACATCGTCGGCCTGCAGACGATAGCTGAGCCCCATCTGCATGCGATCAGTAAGCGGGAAGGCGACGCGCAAGCCGCCACCAATCGTTTCGCTCGTGAAGCCCGTAAACTCTTCGAAATCCTGAGTGGTGGCGAAGAGGTCGACACCTGCCGAGAGGTTGCGATCAAGGAAGCGTGGCTCGGTAAAGCGAAGGTCGACGACTTGCTGGCGGCTGGACAAAGATGTCCGCGCGACGACCGACTGGCCGCGGCCACGCAGGTTGCGCTGCGAAGCACTAAGATCGAACAGATAGGAATCGACTGACGAAAAGCCTGCAGCGAACGAAAGCTCGCCTGTCGATTGTTCCGTCACTTTGATGTCAACGATGGTGCGATCAGGCTCTTCGGCCGGCGTCTCCACGACTTCCACGTCTTTGAAGAAGCCGAGCGCACGGATCCGGTTGCGTGACCGATCAAGCAGGATGCGGTTGAACGCGTCGCCCTCTGCGATCCGGAGCTCCCGGCGAATGACGCGGTCCAGCGTCTGGGTGTTGCCCACAATGTTGATGCGGTCGATATAAACGCGCGGGCCTTCATCGATCGCGAAAGTGATGTCGATGCGGCCGGTTTCCTCGTTCACACTGATCTGTGGACGGATATCCACGAAGGCATAGCCTGCCACGCCCGCAGCGTAGGTCAGCGAGTCGATCGTGCTCTCGATCAGGTCGCCGCGGAAAAGCTCGCCCTCCTGGATGGGCACAACTGCCGCAAGGACACTTCCGTCGAGCTTTTCAAGCGCCGTTTCGACTTTGATCACGCCGAAATCGTACTGACGGCCTTCATCAACCGTGAAGGTGACATAGAAGTCTTTTTGATCCGGCGTCAGTTCAGCAACAGCCGAGGTCACGCGGAAATCGTAGTAACCATTGTTCTGATAGAACTCACGAAGCTGCTCGCGGTCAAATTCCAGTCGGCCGGAATCGTAGTTGTCATTTGAACTGAAGAATCGCCAGAAGCGCGATTGGCGCGTAACGATCTCGCTCCGCAGCCGGGAGTCTGAATACTCGGTATTGCCGATAAAATTGATTGCCCGAACGCCTGTCACCGGACCCTCGGTAATCTCGAAGATCAGATCAACGCGGTTCTGCTCAAGCGGCTTGTACTGTGGCTCAACCTTGGCCGCGAACCGGCCAGAACGCCGATACATCTCCAGCACGCGCTGAACGTCTGACTGAACGCGCGCAGCTGTGAACACGCCGCGCGGTGCTGCCTGAATTTCTTCACGCAGCTTGTCGTCTTTCAGCGCGCGGTTTCCTTCGAAGATCACGCGGTTGATGATCGGGTTTTCGACGACGCGAACGACAAGATCATCCTCGCGACGATCGATCGAGACGTCCGCGAAAAGGTTCGTTGCAAACAGAGTTTTCAGTGAGAGGTCGATACGATCGGGATCAAAAGCGTCACCCGGCTCGAGCAGCAGATAAGACTGAACCGTGCGCGCCTCGATCCGTTTGTTGCCTTCGACGACAATGGATCGGATCGTGCCGCCATAACGGGCGTCCTCCTGAGCGCGAGCTTCGCCAAGCTGGCCTCCGGTGCCAAGCGCAAACACGCTGGTCGCGAGGACTGTCGCTGCGAGGAATTTACGCATCATCGAATACTCTCTCGTTTATGGAGCCGAC
>Ga0315903_10001564_pt1 | contig 34770 bp, 17 predicted proteins | sample LakEriMetagenome_7_FD_203524 | JGI IMG/M metagenome (GOLD analysis project Ga0315903, IMG submission 203524) | Freshwater fungal communities from buoy surface, Lake Erie, Ohio, United States - Buoy 2 MA119 | ecosystem: Environmental > Aquatic > Freshwater > Lake | place: USA: Lake Erie, Ohio...
GCGGCTGCTTTGTGTGCAGCATCCGATCCTTTAACTCCATCAACTCTTTTAGCCCACGGTACCATGTTTTGAATCCGAATCCAAAATTCTTCTTTTTTAGGTTCGTCATAGGTTAAAAATATACAGTCTAAATCGGCTATATCAATAATTTGTGTATTCATAAAATTCAATCATGTCATATGTTTCGTTGTTTTCTAATAACAATGAAGCGTGACCTTTTACTGTTGCCAAGCCCTTTGTTGATTTTTTTAATCTTGCTTTTGTTGGCTGTTTCACATCAATAACAACAAGTTTTTTATCTTTAACACGTAGTAGATTAGTGTTGTTTTTAAAAAATATGTTTGGATCCTCTAAGACAATATAATTTTCCCCAACTGGATGATTTGTCTCGTGATATCCAATTATTGTACCGTCAGTGTTATAGTATAGTCTATTTTCTATTATAATACACGGACGTTGATTATCGTATTCGGCAACCAGTTGAAAAACCTCATCCCAAAAATTATTTTTCATAATAGTCAATCATTTCTTTAGTAATAAAATCTTTATCAAAATAATGAAAGGGATGATATTGATTTATATTATTAACTCTGATCATTCCGTTATCAAATTCAGTTACGAACGCTTCGCTTGATGTTAAATCTTTATCAAACCCGTTTATTGCAGGTTTCATATGAACGAAATTAATAAAATCTGCGCTAGGAATTGTACAATGTTCTCTTCCGATTATCTGCGCTGCAATTGCGAATACTAAGTCTGTGCTAGGAATATCTTCTCTACAATTTTTTATTTTTGTTTTTACAATATCCCAATCTGCAAATATTTTTTTTACTGTGTCAAAAAAGTTTTTTGCAGTTTTAGTAAATCTAAAATACATAAGTCCATTATATATGTCCGGTAAGTAATTATCATCGAATGTTTTTCTATAAGTTCTTACGGAAGATTTTTCTTGTTTATAATTTCTACATCCTGTACTTAAAACTATATCTTTCAATCTAAAAATATTAATCCAATGATCAATACTTCTAGTCAAAAGCAAATCACTTTCTAATTTAATGGTTTCTTTAAAAGGAGTAAGTTCGAACAAAAATGCTTCTGTACCAAAAGGTCCATAATTGTGATTAGGTGCTTCAATTATATAATCAAATACTTTCAAATGTTTGTCTGTCACAGATGTTTTTGTAACAGCATCTACAACCAAAGCAAATTTATTATTTTCTTGTGTCTTTTTTACACATAAAGCCTGTGTGTAGGCAAGTTCTAAATAATTAGTGCGTTCGTTGTTGCAAGCAACCGTCAAATAACCTATTTGTTCTTTATGATTCATCTAGTAAATTTTTTATCAAAGTTTCAAAATTATTACTCTGTAAATAGGCTTTGCTCATAATATGTAAATTGGTCTTCGGTACTACATAAGAACAAGTTAAATCTTTAATAATAAAATTATCTTTGTCTAATTTAATATTATTAATAGCTTGATTTACTGCTAACATATTTTCAGGAATTGACTTTTTTTCGATGCTATAGCCATTTAATATTACATCTGCCATAGCAAATACAAAGTCATTTCTAAATATTCTTTCTTGGACATTAAACAAACTGTAATAATAATCGTAGTTTCTTTGAATTCGACCGATTAAATCAAAAAACAATTTAGATTTTTCTGTTTTTCTAAAAGCAAACACCGTTGCCCAGATATAAGGCAAACTGGTTACTCCCATAAGAGTTGGCCAAGTTGTGGTTAGTGCATAACTATTTCTTTGTAATAGATAATCCCACTCTATATCAAATATTTTATTTAGGCTGTTATCGATCACTAGATAATCTACATCAATGACTAAAGTTTCGTCATAAGGAGAAAGATAATAGGCATTGTGTCGGCCAACATTTCTCCATTTTACAAAAGTATTTGAGTCAATGTCATATCTTGTGTTATTAATATCATTTTTAAATTCCTTATCAGTTATTAAAGTATAAGGTAAGTTTAATTTTTTGCTAGCTAGTTCTAACGTCAATTGTGCAATTGATACATAATCTATGGTGTCTATATTGTAGGCAAAAGCCAAGATACCTCTAGATTTTTCTGATTTTTTTAAGTTCTGCATGAGCTTGATGCCAACGATTCATTACTTTTTGATAGTGTTGTTGGGCTGCAATCAAAAATGTCTTACGATCTACTGCTATAGGATTTTCATAAATGTCTTCAAGATATAATTCATCTATAGGCCAAGTTTGTATAAAAGCCAATAGTTCTGGTGTAATTTTGAACATTCCACCATTGTGAGTCAAATGCAAATCTGTTTGAATCTTTTCTTTTAATATTTTTTTATTGAGTTGAAAATCTGTAGCCAATTTGATTTCATTGACTATACCAGTTAAATTGTCCATAATTTAGATTGTGAGAGATTAGTGATATTTTATACTAATCTTATATAAATGTAAAGTACTATGAACCTTGACGAGATACAGTCACTGCACCCCAGGTGTTAGCTAAATTGACAGTTTCCGGGAATGAAACGTCTACCGTTACAGTTGGTGTAATGTTAATACTATCATCAAAACTTAAACTACCTGCGTTAGCCCCAGAAGTTGAAGTTACATTAAACCAAAAACTTAAAATTGCTCCGTTGTCGTTGTGCTGACCCTGTGTTCCATTTGTTCTATAAGTAATGGTAGCAGTATCAGATGTGTAATTGGTTGTAGTAGAAGTCACTGAAACTAATGTAACATTAGCTATTGTGGCGTCATAATATCCTCTTGCTGTGTTGTTGGTATTTAATGTACCACCTGACCCAGTTCTTCCACCGTTGGTATTTGCACCAAAAATAGCTATCCCTCCGGCATTTGTAAATAAAGCCACTACCGCTGCTGATCTTGAATTAGCCCCAGCATTATTAACTGCACTTACGTTGAATTTTAATCTACCGCCAGAGTTAAAGAAAAATCTAGCTCGGTCAGGACTTTCAAAAGCCACGTTGGCACCAAAACTTCGTGAGACTGTGGTTGAAGTATCTCCAACTATCCATGCCGAATATGCAGTCAATGAATTTTGATTAGCAATTACAGCAGAATTGGTAGCAAACAACAATCTATCTTGATTAAGTCGTTGTATAGCTGTAGTTAAAAAACCAGAATGTCCAATCAATTGTCCTGCTGTGTTTGCAGTTAAACCAGAGCTGGTATTTCTAATATGGAGATTGGCACTATTTAAAGTATTGATCAATGAAGCCCAATTTGTAGCTGTCACAGTTCCTGATACAGCAACATTAGCAAGCGCAGTCTGTCCATAGCCTCTGCTACCATTACCCCATGCCCATACTGCATCTAATGTATTAGAATTAGATGTTGCATTACCCCCCAATAGATTATTGTAATCTTGAGCTTCAATTAGCCCGCCTTGCACGTATGTCATTGTAAATCCTTAACTGTTTAACTTAACGATAGCTTCGACTATGCCTTCACTAGAATCTAATTTGTCTTCTAAACTGCGGCCAATCACGTTCCACGGAGAAAGTTCATGTTTAGCACCTGCTCTAGCTAAACCATTTCCTGCACTTACTAATCTATCCCCTTTTCTTACACGACCTATAACTTTCACTGGAACTCTGCCATTGACAGCTACCGGAGGATGTGTAGAATTTGGTCCTGCTGCCCCATTCATCAAATAGGCTGCACGAGTACTAATAACTCCAAACACATCTTCACTTAATTCTTTATGTTCAGCTGTGATTTCTTTAATACCACCAATAGCTACAACTGTCCCTGGATCGTAAGGCATATCGGCCTCGAATCTCTCCGCTAAGTCAGCGTATTGAGCTTGCACTGATTTTCCGTGAATTGTGTTAAACCACATACCCAGGCTACCCAAATTAGATGTTGTATTAGCTACTGGCATAATGTCGGATGACACAAATACAGTTCCAGTAATGTTTGATTGGTGAGTGAATGTGTTAGCCGCATAAACATTACCAATTAACATACTCTGAGTAAAAACGTTACTCCATCTGTTAGTGGTATTTCCTAAAGTAAATGTAACGTTTGCAGCTGGATTCAAGCTTGCATTAAAAGTACTAATGAATGTACCACCGCCTAACAATCTATCAACATAAAACTTTGTAGCAAGGCTCAAATCAGGCGATGTAGAAACTGGATTAGAATATGCCTCAGGCAATCCGGTATCGTAATTTAGTTTAAGTACGTTTTGATCAACACCAGATTTTTTAACTCCCAAAACAAGGTCTTTATTGTTTGAAGTGTTCCTTAATTTTACCACACCTGTATCAACCGATGCAACAAATTCTCCTGACTCGCCTACTGTAATTCCATTATCATCATCTACTACCAAAAAACCATTGATTGTACCCGACTGATCGTTTCTTAAAAATGCTGTTCCGGGCACACTTGCACCACTTACACTCAGTGCCAATGCTAAAGCTGTATTTCCATAAAACTGTTGATTGAGATCTGTATTTAAGTTTAAACCACGCGACACAGTAGCGAAACCAGATACATTAGTCTGAAACTGAGCATCTTTACTCCAAATACCAACTAAAGTTCCATCAATAAAAAACTTTAATACAACATAGGTTGGCCCTGCTCCGCCGCCTGGCAATTGAGATTGCAATGTGTCAGGAATAGCACCAGTGTTACCCAATGCAGTAGCAGATACTGGACCAATAACTACCCATGCAGTACCATTCCAAACTTTTAATTGTTGATTGATTGTATCAAACCATTGTTCTCCTGCTACTGGTGTTGTAGTAAAACTGCCAGCATATGTCATTGTTGCAATAGTCTTCCAAATTGCATTTGCTGTACCTTTTGTTGTTGCTGTATTAATATTCAAATATTTTGTTGAAGAATTCCACCAAAGTTGTCCTGGTAAAGGTGCGCTTGGTGCAGCAGTATTGCTAAAATTTTCCATCAATCGTACCATATTTTGGTTCAAAAATATACCGTATCCGGGATAATTTTTTCCTACCAAAGTCAAGCTTGTAGATGTGATGTCAATAGTGCCGTCAACTAATCCGCCGGTAATTAAAGCAGATCCGTTTGTTAAGGTTATATTATAAGCCATTTTTAAAAAATCTCCAACTGTTTATTATTTATGAATTAAAATTTACTGCCAAAAGCTTAGGTAAAGCTTCTAGTTGATGTACTATAAAGTTGTGTGTTTGCAACAAAATCTAAATTTAGTTGGCCCGACCCTTGTACTTCTCTCCATTTATCATCAACTTTTACAAAAATTTTTTCTATATCTTTCCATGAACCACTTATTTTGATAAAGGCATCACTGACTTGGCGCCACTCGCCGCCAGTTTTAACACCAAACAGGCCTGTTGGTTCAATTTGTATGAAAACCCTACCATTTTGTCCATTGCCGCCACCACTGCTGCCGGCGGCAGCAAATCCAATTTTGTAGTAGGGTGTATTTACTCCGGTATTAGCTGAAAATATAGGAAAGTTGCCTCCGCTCTGACCTGCATTAGCAGTTTTATCTAAACCAACTACAGCGCCGCCTTGACCGCCCGGGTAGCCACCTCCACCACCACCACCTCCACCACCATTTCCGGTTTTGTTTTGTCCATTTTCGCCTCGATAGTCTGTAGCTGCTAGTCCATTGGCGTTATTCTGTATAGATGCATTAGAAATTTGTCCTTGACTTTGACCACCATCACCTGCACCACCGCCACCGCCACCTCCGGCTGCAACAATAACTGGAGTGTTATTGATAAGGATAGCCGATGCTCCACCGCCTCCGCCACCTGCGCCGCCACTTCCAATAGGTCCCGAATTGCCTCCTTGGCCGCCGTTAAAACTGAAAGCATTATTACCGTTTATTTCTATTCTACTGTTTCCAGCTTTTCCGCCTGGCGAACTGCCATTGATAGATCCACCGCCTGCGCCTCCTTGCCCAACTACGACTTCAAGTATGTCGCCACGATTAACTGTAAAAGTTGTTGTATTGTATAAACCTGCAGAACCTATTCCTCCCCAGGGACTATTGGAATCGTATCCACCGCCACCGCCACCACCACCCCACAGATGTGCAGTAATATTTGCTCTAAATGGCATTTCGATCACGAATCTACCAGTTGATGTAATTGTAAATTCGCGAGAAATTAATTTTGTCGGCATGCTTTAAGGAATATATTTAAACCAAATATCGCCATTATTACCGTCGCTTACACTAGGATCAGATGTGCTAACGAATTTTCTACTGCCGTCCCAAAATGTACTTCTGGTCATGACATATTCGGTGGTGGCTATCTGTGTTGTATTTGCACCAAACGATGCGGTAGGTGCAACCGGTGTTCCGGTCAATACAGGACTTACCAAATCAGCTTTGGTTGCCACGTTGTTTAAAATTGCTATGTTTAAATCTATAGTATTATTATCTATCTTGGTATTTAAAGCAGCAATGCTAACATTAGCAGCATTGACTCTAAGATTAGCAGCAGCAACATTTGCTACCATAGCTGTTTCGACTGCTACTGTTTGATTTACCCTCGATGCCAAATTAGAATTAATAACATCAACATTAGAAATAATTGAAGAATTAATTGTATTGTTTATTGTATCTACTCTAGATATTGTATCTCTGAGAGATATCTGGGCATTTGCAGCAGTGATATTAGCTCTTAATTGATTTTCTTCGGAAATTCTAGAAGCAAGATTTGAATTGATTGCGTTAATGTTGGCATTAACATTACTTGTGCTATTTGCTAATACAGAATTCAATTGACTATCAACATAGATTTTAGTTGTTAAACCAAAATTGTTTGTAGCATTTGCACTTACTTCAACTTGGCCATTTAGCCCGTTTATGTGTAAAACCCTTGTGCTGGTTCCAACTACATTGGCAAAAACACTTACATTACCAATGTTAGAAAAGTTGGTAATTTGAACACTGCCATTAGTTTCGTTTATACGAAAACCACCACTGCCAATTTCTAAATTTCCAGATATATCAACATTACCTTGTATTACGCTACCTACTGGTATCCATGTGTTGTTGATCGAATAAATTTTTAAGTTTGTATTACCTTTATCAAAATATAGCTGTCCAGTTATCGGAAATGCCGGCTCGGTGTTAGCACTGAAATTTTCTAGTAATCTTACAAAATTTTCATTGGTTTGATCACCATAATTTTGTGCCAATCTACCAATCAAGGTCAAGCTTGTACTTGTAGTATCTTTGGTACCGTCTTGTACAGTTATAACAGTACCGTCTGTTTTTGACACAAAATATGGCATTGTATTATCCTATGCTACTTAAATTGGTAAGGGTTTGTATTCTAATAGTGTAATCAATTTGTATTAATCGATTCAAACTTTTTTGTACAGGATGGAAAATAACATGCGTTAATAATTTTCCAGTGGTAGTAAGACCCGAAGTGCCGTCGTTACTCCTTGCTTTAAGACCCAATTCATCAAACGTGTATGTGTCTTCGAGTGTAGTGCTGTTGTCAAAGGCACTTTGCCCTAGAGGTTCCCCGTAGTCTAATAAACAAGAAATAACAATATCACTATAAACACGACCAGGAACGTGCCGAACTTCCATTTTGTTTCTAGTAGGATCAGCATTTAAAGCACTAGTATTATCTACAATTTTTGCAAAAGTTGGATTGTATAGATTGCTATTGCCTGTGTTTGTATTTGGCGGCAAATAGTTGATGATTCCAGTTGGATCTACACTGGTTCCACCATTTCCAAAATGCATTTCAAAAATATAACTTTGTCCTTTATTGGCTAACGTATAACCAATGGCTTCACTTATATTTTCGTAATGAATAGCATTGCGTTTTTCTATAAAAACTTCGCCCGATTCAGGGTCAAAAATCTTTATGTGACCCTGCACGTTTATGCCGCCAATTTCATCTGGCTTAATATTATTGTCTTTATCTTGGTCTGAATTTTCCATTTTTGATTCCATATTACTATTTAGTGAGGTATTCATGGTATATAACTAGTCTGCTCTCTAATAAATTGTGCTGCTGTAGTGGTGCTATTTTCTAGTGTAACACCAAACTGTTCCCAAATATTACTTCTCAATGTGCTAACACCGCTTAAAACAACATTACCGTTTGATAACAATGTTCTAGGGTACTCAATATTGTTTGTAAATGTTAGTGAGCCAATTGGTTGTAAAGTCAAAATATTAGCAGTAGTAGTAACTACACCCAGCGCATTACTTACCACACCAATTCGTGTCTGAGTATTTCCTAACACGTTGCTACCAAAACCTTCTAGACTTATTGACACAACGTTTGCGTTAGTGATAAAGTTGTTGGAATCTATCAGTCTTGTGGCAACATTTGTACCAAATTTCAATGTGATTGAATTTCCAGTTATAAATTCAACTGGCACAGACAGTGATGAATTTACGTTAGAACGCACTCTAAATATAGTTTGAACATTTGGCGCCACAGTTATACCCACAATGTTTGCTGTAGTAAAATTGAACGTATTTGCTTTGATATTGGCTATATTAACTCTTGTGCCTACGTTCGCTGCTGTCTTGAACACAGTTGTGTCTCCTGTAATAAATCTTACTGGAACAACATTACTGTTTATACTATTAACTGCCACAACAACATTTACATTGCCTACACCAGCCACATTAGGAGAAAAACTATTTTGATATATGCTCACTATGTTTGCTGAAGTGTTACTGAAAACTGATCCGCCAAAGCTGTATAAGTTTGCAATATTGACTCTAGTTCCAATATTTGTTGCAAATTTGAGATTCTGAACATTAGCAGTAACAAACTGTACATTTACAAAGTTTGATACCACGTTGGCATCAATAACCTTGAGATTTGTTAAATTGCCTTCAAATTGTGTTATGTAGTCACCAATATTTGCACTAATTGTTTTATCTAATTCTAGTCTATAAGTGTTACCCTGAAACTGTGTGATATAATCACCTACGTTTGAGGTAATCGGACTTGACAGCTCCATCAAGTAAATATCTTTGTCATAAAACTGTGTTAAATAATCATTTTTGTTTGCGGTAATAACATTACTTAATGTTAGTGTATAATCAAGATTTGCAGTTGCCCATAATCCTGGCGATACAATATCAACAACAACAACATCATCTTCTATAATATCTTTTTCTACTTTGGTGATATACAAACTTGTCAATTTGTTGTTTATATAAACTGGATCAACTAAAGAACTAATAAATCTACTATTAGGAGTAACAATTAGAGTGGTAGAATTATTTACAGTTTCAACAATTGTTGCCGTGGCATTCGAAGTTCCAAACTGTGTGATTACATTACCTTCAAGCTGACTTGTTGTTCCTGATAAGAACAATCTATAACCTTTTACGTTACCACCTATTATTCTTGCATTACCTGCATTTCCTGTAAATTGTGTAATGTAATCGCCGATGCTTGCTGTGATTGGTGCTGTAAGCACTGCTTTATAAGAAGCGTTTGATGTGACATGTAAATTTCCAGTAATAGTTTGGGTACCAGTTATTTGAGCATCTGGTATAAGTTGAATTAAACTACTGTCAGACACTAAATTACCGCTGACTACATTTGCACTTATTCCAGTTCCATCAACCCCCCTGCGTAATTGACGTAAAGAGTTATTTTTAATTAGTTGAATATTTGATGTGTTTATGTATGGTACGGAATTTGCAAATACGTTTCCTAATGTTAAAAATGTATTGCTATTGATAACAATTAATGAGTTTTTAGCGATTATAGTATTTGCTGTCCATGGAATAGCTGTGCCTAGTTTTACCGAATCATATTTTTGATAATAATGAATTTTTTCTCCATTAATATAAATGACTCCAGGAATACCTGCTGGAACGTTTGGTTCTGGCAATTTAGTTACATCGCTAACTAAAATTTCTTGATCAGTATAGAGTAAATTATTTGAAAGCGTTGTTGTTGCATTACCACTTATTCTGTGATAATCAATATTGGCACTCATTGGTTGAAATACTCTGTAACCATAAGTTGCTGTATCTGCAACTGTATTACTAAACACCCTCATTTCTAAAGCATCGTACAATCTTCCTGGAATCAATTCTTCTGGTGCATGGCTAGAATAGATATCAAAATAAGCTCCGCCTACAATGTTTATATCCTCGGGTCTGGTTCCCAAATCAGTATCTAAATATGTACTGTAAATATTTGAATCAACGATATAATCTTGATCAAGATAAGCTATAGTTACTTCAACATTCCCGCCTGACGCAATTGGCGTAAATGTTTTATCAAAATTTGATATTGAAGTTACGTTAGCGTTTAATGGTATGCCATTTTTAGAAATTTGTAAATTGGCATATACATTTCCGGCTAGCACAGGTAAAAATCCAGGTGTGCTGTAAATTATATCAATTTGATTTGAATTTGTAACAGATTTTAACACCCAAGCATTTCCACTAGAATTTGCCTGAGTAAGATAATCACCGACATCAGCATTAATATTTTGATTTAATGTAACCTTATATGTAGTTTCAACAGGCTGACCTGTCAAGATCATTGTATCTCTATCGACTCCCACTATTCTAAAATAACCATTATTTTGAAAGTCAAAAGGTACGGCGGCTTCAATTCTGATAGTTTTGTTAATATCAAAACCTAAATCTAAAAAGTCAAATTGTGCTGTGTTTCCGCTATTAATTGTTAAACCATCATAGTTGAAAGAAATAATATCACTAGTAACTTCAAAAGCATTTGATCTAAACGTAGGGCCAATCACTTTTGACGCAGGATATTTTGTTCCTGATACTAACTCGTTGATATTTTTTCCAGGCATTCCTACAGTAGGCTCATAGAACGCTGTTATTCTATCTAATGCATTTAATAATACATTTCCATCTTGAATTCTTGAAAATCTAGTAAAATCAAATTGTGTAACCAATGCAACATTAGATTGCACCGATGTTGCATTAAAATTACTTGCATAAACATTGCCTGATGTCGAGTAAATGTCGTTATTAAACGAAATGTAACTGTTAATTGGATATATGGTATTCACTAACCAAGGTCTTGCATTAGCATTTTGTGGAAGATAAACTTCATTTTCATGTGCAACTAAATTTCCAGACACAATATATAAATTGCCTGGATCTAAATTATCACCTGATATTGCAATATTTGAATAAGAGGTATTTGGCGTCCAAATTACCAAGTTACTATTGTAAGTTGTTCTGTCAAATTTTAATGAGGTTACAATATTTTTTACCAAGTTATAACTTAGATCACTTTGTAACGGATAAAATTGATTTTTTAAAATTGGATAAGCTGTTGCTCCTGAGCCGTCACCGTTAATTACTACATTGGGTGCAAATGTGTATCCACTACCTGGATTAGTAATTGTTATACCTGATATAGATCCGTTTGAATATAAGGTAGTCAGCGCCGATGCGCCTGTGCCTCCTCCGCCTGTAATTTCTACATTTGGAGGGAAGGTATAATTTAATCCTATGTCTCCAATTATAAAATCTACAATTTGAAATTTGTAATTGTTTGCCCAATCAGAATAGATTGGTTGATCAAATAATTCATTATCGAATTGATTACTTATACTAGGACTTCTGAATTGATCAAAGCGAGCATCATATACACTTGGTAAATCAAAATCAGTGATGTCACTATCTAAATTATCTTGTTTAAAATAATTAGGAATATATTCTTTTATCTGAGTCCTATATGGTTTAACTTCGTTAATATAGTCATTGTAAAAATCCTGATTATCTCTTGTGAAATTTGGAAATTGTTCTAATGCTCTTAAATTATGAACGACGTCAATTAAACTAGTTTTGATTACCCAATCTGGACTTTTTTGTTCAGTGAAAACATAGTTTAACATTGCAAAGAACAAATTGTTGAATTCAACACTCAATTCATCTGTCAGAATCTGTTGAACCATTCCGTCAAAAATAAATCTAAATTCAGTAGTTGGAATTGGATCATATCCAGAAACATCGTAGGTTGTAGTATCATATCCTCCCCCAAGTGAAGGATCGTATAATCCTCTGTTTAATTGTAATGTACCGTTTTGAGCACCAATTAGAGATAAACTTGAATCATCCTGTATTTCATACAATAACCAAGTTCCATTACCACCATCCAATATTTTGATATAGTCACCTACTGCCGGACTAATTGTCTGTATCTCTGCGAATGTATTGAGAGTATAAGCAATTGTGGTACCAGATTGATAAACGGCGTCATACCAGTCAAACGCAGTCCAATACAATGTTGATTTGTAACTTTGTATTGTTGAAAGATTAAATTCCCCTGTTGTATCATTAAATGTATAAATTGTCCATTTACCATTGTGATTAGTATCACTGGGCACTAGTATTTTGTATCCATTTGGCAATGTGGATGTATCTATATAATTTAGATTATCAACACTGTCTGTTTGTTCATCAAATCCAGAAACTGGCAAAGGTTCTTCTGCCTTCAATGAAGTAGGTGTGCTTAATAGTAAAATAGGATATTTAACTAATATTAAATTGAGTGTTTCTACATACGTGGTAATAGCTGTGTTTCTATTTACTACCATAGATTGTCTTGGCAAGAGGCTAACACCTAACTTGTCTTGAGCACTTAATGCGGGATCAGGAACAATAGCTCCTAGTTCGTCGAATCCGGCCAAACTATCTTTAAGTTTATTAATTATTTTTGTTGGCAGATTTGTAAGTGAAGCCCCCTGCTGTACTAGCTGCCATTCGGTATGTATTAAATTTGTATTTCTTATTTGTGCAAGATCAAAATGAACAGCAACGTTTTCGCCCGACAATTTATCTGATATATTGTACAGACCAACTGCATTAGGCGCTAATAGAGCGAGATAAGGTATATTTTGATCTTTGGGACTGGTAATGTAATTCTGTAAAGCCAACGCACTAATAGTTCTTTTGGTCTTAAGAACATCAACGTTAGTTTTTCCTACAACCCAATAGTAATACTTTTGTGTTACAATTCCAGTAACTGGGTCAATAAAAGTTACAGATGAATATGCAGAATTATCAGCATATCTAGGAACTCCATCCCCCACTGCATTCACGTACTGGCTTGGTAAAAATTCGCTTTCTACCCATTCAAAAATTCTTACTTGGCTTCCTGGAAATAAAGAACCCCAGTTTTTGATTCTGTACGTGATTTCATCTTGTTCATAATCAATAAAACTTATTTGCTTCAAATCCCACCAGGTCCTACCAACTTGTTTGTCTGACCAATAAAAATTTGTATTATTAATTGTATCAGACCTATTAGATTGATTGTAACTAGCAGGATCATATTCTTCTTTATAGTCTAGTTCTTGATCTACAACTCCTAACAATTTTCCTTTAGCTGGGTCAATATAATCAAAAAAATCTAAAATCTGTTGTGAATTTACATTATATAAAAAAGAACTTAAAACAGCATTAGTATCAACTCTTGGTTGGCGTAATCTTGACAACGTCCATCCACTTTGTTGATTTTCATTGTAAAAATAAAAAAGTTCTCCGTTTTCATTTGATACAGTTCTTGCATTTGATAATCCTGCTATCAAATATTTTCCATTCAAAACAACACTTGAACCAAAATTAACATTATCATCTAGTGCTGGTCCAAAAAGTTTTTGACTGTAAGCAAACAGTGATGGATTATCTACGTTTTCATTGGGATTTTCTAATAAATCATACACATATACAGATCCGCTATCTTTTAAAATATCTACAAAGTTTGTGGTATTGCCATCAAACGTAGTAATTATTGGCAACCCTTGATCAAAACTTATAGGCAAGTCATAATCACCGCCCTCACTTCCTACTACTAGAACTCCAGAAGTTTGATCAACTGCGATACTGGTTCCGTAAAATTGTTGCTCATTTTCAGGATGTTTGAACACCTGTACAAATTTGTAATCTTCCAAACCAAGATCCGCTAATGGAGTTCCTTGGTTACCGTTAAGTATGTTTAACTTGTTTCCTATAACTGTCACATCGCTAGTGATTTTAAGTTTTCCACTTTCATTGCTAGCGGTTACTCCTGGAATAAGTGCTTGATTGATATCTGTTACAACATTTGTCAGCTGCGATCCTGAAAACTGAACTAATCTATCATTTATAATAATACTTTGTCCAGGTGTCACAGTTGGATTTGTCTTCGTGGATAGAATACTTCCATATATTCTTCCCACGTTTAAAAATCTAGTTACTAGACCTTGATTGTAATCAGTTTCGATATAGGCTGAACTTACAACATAAATGTTACAACCGCTGTTACACATAGCCAGACCGCTACCAAAGTTGTCACCTTGTAGGCCTGACAATGATGAGTATAATACTTGATCAAAAACAAACTGATTGGTTTCAACAAATACTTTTCTACGTGCCGCAAGTAACGATGATCCAGGATCTCCAAAAGTAATCTGAGAAGGATTAATAGAGGTAATTGTGTAGTCTGCATCTACCCCTACTGGTTTATTTGTGAAATCATACTGCAGAACTCCATCTAAATAAACTCTATAAAAATTACCAAAAGCATCAGGCAAATTAAATGTATTTGATGAACCAGTAGTAATTAATTCTGTTTTAGTTCTATGATAAACAAATACCGCCCCTGCACCGCTTACGTTATTGACCGGTGTGTTACTAGCCCCAACTGCAATTACTGATCCATCTGAATTGCAAACTACCGCAGATCCAAATTGACTGTTTTCAGCAACTTCAGATGCCTTTGGTAAAGTTTCTAAAAATATATATTTTTCTACCGGCTTGGTCACTGCAATGATAAGGAAGCTGGCTGGAGGAGTTGTAAAAACTAGGTTGGTTACAGCACCTACAGCAGTAACGGTAATTGTAACATCATGAACTCCTGATAACCCACCAACAGTTGCGCCGTCGATAGTCAGAACATCTCCGACCAAATAATCTACACCTGCGTTTTCTAAAACCAATGTATAATTTGTTGATGCAGAACTATATGAAACTCTGAACTTAGCTCCAGTGCCACTGCCACCTGTTGCAGTTCTGTTGTAATAGAATACTTCTAGTGTAGCTGCAGGTCGTGATCCGGTATGTGTGTAACCTGTTATTCCAACTAAAACTTTAGTGATGTTAATAGTTAAACCGTTTGTTATTGATGACCCGCCTAGCACCTCACCAAGAATACTAATAGTATCATTTAACACATAGCCTTTTCCAGGATTGTTTAGTGTGACAGTATATACTCCGCCTGATCTACTTACATTAAAGGTTGCACCGGTGCCGCTGCCTCCGTCGGCCGGAACGTTTGTATAGCTTGCTGTTCCGGCTGCGGCAGTTCCTGAAAATGTAAATGTTACAATTGAAGCTCTTTTGGTGTTATCAAGACTATAATCAATGTAGGGAAGAAACTGACCAGCAATAATAGGTGCCGATACAATAATATCCGTTTCATTATCTATTAATGCCAATAGACTCAAAGTGGTAATAGAACCATTATCTGGTTGTATTAATTCTTGAACAGCAGACTGTCTTTCGTAATCAATGGCGTAACAATAAACTTTATCGGCACCTGGTGCTCCAACATATAGATATTGAGCATCATCGCTTAGTGCTAATGAATGACCAAACATATCACCTGTGGCACCAGATTCTGCGGTCAATATACACATTAATTGTCTGTCTTTATAAACATACACAACACCGGTATCGTTGGCCGCGGTTGGGTCACTTGCTATTAGATAACTGTTAACATTATTCTTGGTTCCAGTCCTAATTACTTTACCAAATTGATTAATTTGTGAATAGATGTGATTGCTAAACAATGAAGCTCTTATAGCAAAATCATCCTCGGAATCTCTAGAATAAACACCTATTCTACCTGATCCAGAATCCGGAGCTGATGCGTAAAGATATGTTGATGAGAAATCCAATGCTATTGCACTACCAAAATGATCAAAACCTGCGTATTGATCCAACTGTATTGTATCTCTATATTCCCAAGGATCAGTTTTAGTATAGACTCCCCAATTGTCTTGATCATCAACAGTTTCGACCCACACTTTATCATTTTTTACCAGCCCTGAATAAGGTGCGTAATTTACAATATCTAATGGAGTAGAGAACTTGCTACTTGTTAATTTATATAACAACCCTTGTCCAAGAATAGCTTGACTTTCAATTAATTCTTGTAAATTAACATAAATGGTTGCTAAAAATCTCGTGTCATCAATGATAGATTGCACAAGATACATCCCGTTATATCTAGGATCAAAATTTTTCAAAGCAACTATATCATTTTCTTGCAAACCATGTGGTGCATTGGATACAAATTCTGCCTGTGAATTAACATGATAACGCAGAATAAAAATTAAACCAGGTACCGGAGTGGCTCTATAAACATTCCATTCGTCGTTAAGATCTCTAGCGGTCCAAATAGTGTAACCTATCCCGATTTCATTGGCTATTTCTCTATAGCTTTCATAATTTTTTATATCAAATACTGTATTATCAATATCATCTAAATGTACAAAACCCGCCACTGGTAAGGGTTTGAATTCAACTGGTTGATCATAGTCAACTGTTTTTAGGAAATCAACTTGAAATGCGCCACTTTGTCTATATACAGATTGTTGTGTAAATGTTTTAATATCTACGTCAGTGTTCGATTCAACATCAGCAAGCTGGAACACTGATGGATTATTTCTAAAAAATTGTTCTGGTAAAATAAACTCAAGAAAATTATTTGTTTCTAAAGCACCGTATTCGCCCACTCGAATGGCCCAATTTTCAAACACAGTTACCGGTTGAGTACCTAAATTATTAAATTGTGCCCCTTGCAAAGCATCAATCGCATTTAGAGTTCCGCTTTGTTTAATTAATCCTTGGTAAAATTTTGATTGAGTTGTAACATCAATGCCTAAATTTGTAAAATACTCTCTTGGTCTAAAACCTATTAATCCGTTGCTAAACAACTGTATTTCTTCATTGATTGGTTGATCATTGATATCGTAGTATTTCAATGATTGTGAAGCGTTTGTAGCAAAATTGTTTATCAATCCTGATCGTAATTCATTGCTGTCTATTTTTTGCCAAAATGCAATTTGAAAAGTGTCGGCCGCAATGATGTTTTGCAATGCTGTGTAAAACGAAGATTTATAACTTACCAATGATCCTTTAAGATAATCACTACCAGGAAGCCATTCTGGAACCGTTTCACTGCTGAAAATATATCCTGGTAATTCTAAACTTCCATTCCATAATCCTGTTTTATTGCCAACCAGTTTCAGTCTTGATTGCCTACTTCCTGTTTCAGGAACATAAATTACATCATTAAAAACTGTTGTGTTATCTAACAAAAGTAAATGTTCAAATTGAACAAAATCAAACGTGGCAAAGCCAATAGTTTCATTTTCAATACATTTGATTGTAAATAGTCCATTATCTCGTGTGACGGTAAAGCTATTTTTTCTAATAGCTTTAGAATTGATATCAAGAATACGACTACCATATGCAGACCCGGTAACTTCGTCGATGATTGCGGTCGGGTTGAAAATTTTGATATAATCACTAACAGGGCTCAGAACCAATACATTACCAGTTTTCCAACCTTGATTGGTCCAATGTAAAAATTCTTTTGCACTTAATGCCCAATCTTTCTTTTCTTTTAAAAAGCTGTCTCTTTCATCAAATACAAATCCTTGAAGTGTAAGATAACGCTGATAGCTGATTAAAAAATCAACTAATTGTTGTTTTTTTGTAAATTCAAATCCATATGGTATGGCTAATCTTTGATTTTTAAAATCCTGATAAACCACCGCAGTAGCTTCACCCACTTGAATATTATATGAATTATTATTTGCAAGACTTGGTACAATTATAAAATAGGGATTTCCTACATCATATCCGCTGACCGTATAACCATTTTCTGTTTTTTCAACTATAACAGCCGAATAGGATAATTTGTCTAATGGAGCCCCTTTATATAATTCAATGCTGTAATTTTCGTCAGGAATGACAACACTGTTATTAATACTGCTAGGACTAAATTGTTCGGCTAATAAATTAATAATTTTTTTGTCCGAAAAACCTGCCATTTTATAACTTAGTTGAATGCTTACTAGTTCTAAGTTATCTTTTACAAACGTACTGGCATCATTAATACCAAGATTTTTAGCATAATCAACAATCCAGTTAATGTATCCGGCAGATCTTTCAATAGTGTTGTCTGCATTAGGATATCCGTTAATTTTAACGAGGCCGGGCGTTATATGGCTGTTGTTTTCAACCAAAAACTGAGAAGTTGCTAAATTCCTATTGTAATTTTGAATATCCAATAGTAATCCAAAATATTTTGCAGGTTTAGCAATCGCAAGTGCAAAATGTAAGGCAAAGGGAAATTCAGAACTTCTGCGCCAGGCCAATTCAGATGGGCCAATATCTCCTACTGCAAAACTAAGATTAGCAGATGCACTGTCATAATCAGTGGCTAAAAATTCAGTAGGGCTACGCAAATTTCCATTATCATCAACCGGAATAATAGATGTTAAACTAGGTCTGCTGTATCTTAAATCTAAGCCGGCTCTTGGTCCAGAATGAATGTAACCTGCTTCTAAATCGCTCCATAAAACAAAGTTACCGCCTGTGTATGGAGCTGGTCCATATCTATCATTCCAATAACTGGGTTTTTCGCTAAACCCTAACATTTCCCATGGGTGAGTATGAGGTCTATCTGTATCATAAAAATATCTGTAGATACTACGCCACGTACCTGGGAAATTTTCTCCATTAATTATATCTCGGAATTTTTTTAAATTCCAAGTAAATGGATCACTTGCTGTGAATGTACTGTTTGTTGTATAATTGACACGATTAGTACCAGCCCATCTTAAAAAATCCTGACTGAGTAGTTGATTGATTTCCTGTAAATTATAATCTAATACCCTAAATTTGCCAGGAATATAATCATTAATGTTAAACAAATTTACATCATATTCTACTTTTATATTATTGTAAATTCTTTTTTCTAATTCTAAAAGTAAATTGTCTCTAAAATCTCCAAATGCCACAGTGAGACTTCCGTCATGTCCTTGAATTACCGGCACAGGAGTTCTATAGGTATTGTCAGTATATATTTCCGGAATATATTTTGGATATAAACCTAACTTGGTAGGGGTTTCTGGAATATAACTTCCGTCTGTATTACCATATTCAACTACTGTAATAATGTCGTCTATTAATAATGTAAAAGACTCAACAATGTTGATTGCTGGACGGGTTTGATCAAATGTGTAATCTCTGTTTTTAATTAATAACTCTGTGGTGGTAATATTGTCAAGTGTTCGTGTTAGATAAACTAAAACAGCCTTGTTACTAACCACAGTGTCTTGAAAAATATTTGTTATTTCATATGTTCTTATTTCTGGATCAAAAACAGTATAGCTCGGCAGCGTAACTTTATTACTCTCCCCATAAGGAACCATGTCGCTAAATTGCCAAGGAAAATTGCTATTCTTAACGCTGTTTATTCTCAATAAAATTGTATCAACAGCGGCGGCGATGTTTTGTCTATCAAACTCTAAGTTTGCTGCATATTCAAGAAATTTTTGTTTGAATTTTGAATATTCTTTTGATGCCAATCTTAAACTATCAACAAAATTCATTGTTGGATGATTTAAAAATAAACCAGAATATACTACCGGGGCACTGTGCTGTAAGATTGCTCCGCCGCGATTGGTATAAAAAATATCTCTTAAATTGCTTTTACCAGGAACTGATCCTTCAATATCAAGGCTGTTATTTTTAAATGCAATCAAATGATTACGCATTTGTCCAAGAGTTAGCTCAGTGGTACTGATGTTCAATGAATTGATATCTAAATTTAAAGGAACTTCATAAAAAGCATTTCGTGAAGTTTCTTGTGAATTAAAAATACTAACAAAAACAGCATCATTAATTTGCAAAAGATCCGGATTGACTAGAAGTGATAATCTTTCATTTATTTGAGTGATGGCAAAATTTCCGTTTTCTACTCTAACATTATTAATAGTAACTTTGATATTAGGACTATCCAGTGTTACATCAGGAAGGATATCAATAGGGAACAAGTTTGTAGTTCCGTCATAAACAAAATTAAAAATTTGATATTGTTTGCTAAAACTTAAGTTTATTTGCCAAATATTAATCCTACTGCTGGTCGTTCTTGTAATATTTTTTTGTAATAAACCAGAATTTATAGTACCAGTTAGTTCAAGTCCGGCCGACGATCTATAAGTAAAGGAGTCTATATCAAAATTATTTTCAAAAATTATATCGCCTTGAGTGGTCAAATTTCTATAACTGATAGGAAATCCTAAAACATTATCATTGGTACCAGAACCTACTTTATATGAAAATAATTTTGTGCCTTGGAAATTAGACTGAGGATAAAAAGAATTATCGCCTAGACTGACACCATCGCTGTTTATGATGTCAAATTTGGGTGGTTGATTTATTGAAGTTTTTTGTTGTGACTCGACCCAATTGACCCCATTAAAATGCCATTGTTTTGCTCCGTTGGAACCATAATTAACTGGTACTGTGTGCCCATCTTGGATAGTAGAATCTTCAGCCTCTTCAAAATAGGCTTTATAAACATTTACAGGATTGGTAGCAAATAATTCTATACTAAAATTATAAATTTTATTTCTTACATTTAGATCTTCATCTGCAGTAAAAACTATTCTATCACCATTGGCAAAAGTTACAGTCTGAGTGTCTTGAGCTTGCCCTGTGCCTGTTACACCTTGAGTTGCAATAAATTCTGTGTTTAGTCCAAACCCGCTAGGAGCTCCAGCAGCCGCCCAATTTGTATTTCCAAGAGAAGTGATCCTATATGTTCTTCCTGGTCTTAAAAATTCAGAATTTATAGTTACACTAAATGTTGCCTGAGTAGGTGCCGTGGGCGGTGAATAATTAATTATTACACCTTGAACCTGTTGATAAGCATTTGTAATTACATCATCTAAAACATCAATAGCAGCCTTGGCCTGTGTTCCATAATTGAATAATTGAAGATCAGGATTGAATTCAATGATTGGACGTTGTGCCCGTAAATTCTGATTGATCAACAGTTGAGTATTGTTATACTCTGCTGTCTTTTCCAAAATATTTACATGAAACCATCTATTACTTCTTGACCATGCATTGTTATCAATCGAACTTCTATTGATAGTAATGTAATCAGGATTAGATAAATCATTATCTAATTCGGTAGAAAATAATGTATTTGCTTCTACAAGTTTTATAGATGTGCCTACACCTTCTACATAATAGGTATTATTTGTATAAGGAGCCACAGCAGTTGAATCAAAAGTTATCTTTAATCCATTTGTGAATGTAATACCGTTAGGACTAACATAATTTTTTTGTCCTACAATCTCAGTTGCCGGATCAATAGTAAATGCATTGTAATCTACTAATCTTATAACCCCAACAGCATTGTCAGACTGATCGCTTTGATAATATAAAAAATCCAACGCTGCTGTTAATGGCGGAACCTGGTTAAAAATATTTGATCGTTTGTAAAACTCTCTGCCAGTGTTTTCTAGACCAGATATAATTCTTACCTTACTTTCATTTTGAACACTAAATTTTATGGTCAAATATAAACGCAAATCTCCTTGTGCATCTGGATAAACACTTGTTTGAAATATGCTGGTTCTTGACTCAAGAGGTACAACAACATCTTGATCGAGATAGATTACGTCATCAATCACTCTAGCAGTATTGTGCCAATATTGTTCATCTATGTATTCATTATTGACAAATACAATTGATAAGTTATCAAAAGAAGTAGAAGCGCCATCAAAGCCGCCTAAATTTACCAGATCACTTATCAAACAACCTTGTAAATCTTGATAACTCAAACTGGTTGCATAATTAACCTGATCTACTATCGGCATCAATGTCCATTCAATTTGCGCAGTAGCAGATGGCACATCAAAAGTTACCGAACCTGTGTCCTGTCCATTGTTAGACACACCTAATACATTTCTAGTTTCTAAATTATTTAGATTTGGATCAAAGCCGGATACCCCTGGTTTAGATTGTATAAAAAATTTGTTGCCGGGTTCATTGATATTAAATGTATATGATCCTCCACGAGCTAAAGTTATTAATGGATTGGTAATAGCGTTAAAACCACTTACCGAATATGAGCCCTTTGTAGCATCATAGGTAATATCAAAATTTGCTTCAGTTGGTACATCGGCTGCACTAATTATTATTTCGTCTGGGCCGTTCTCTAACCAATAGTATTGAACAAAATTAACAAATTTATCTAAATCAATTTGAGGATCATAGGAATAGAATTCATTATCAAACAAGCGATTATGATTGTTATCAAAGCCACCGTAATAATTTATTTTGTTAGTGATATCTGCATATGTAGTTGCAAATTCTAGCTTTTCATTTACTGGATTTTTGATGACTATCGTGGGTTCGACTTGATAATTTTGTCTGTCTTGAGTGGGTTCTGTAACATAACTGTCCGTAACTTTAAATGAAGGTGCTAGTTTTCTTCCAATATAGCCAGAAACTCTAACCAAGTTTGGCTCACTTAAAAGTTGATCCGTTGTAGCATTGAGAAACTTTTTGTTAGTTTCTGTCCTAAAAACTTCTGGTAAAAATTGTAGAGTTTTAAAAACCGCCATTATTATTCCTACGTTACATTAATGTTTAATTGTGCTGCTGTTATCGCTGAAATGACTTGTACATTATCCACTGTGGCTGCGCTTACTAAAATTTCATCCGGGTCTGCATTGATTTGATATAAATTTCCAAATTGCGAACTTGTATCTGCTGGCACAATTACAATGCTGCTTACATTAGGAACCAAAGATGTATGTAGGTAAGCACTTAACTCGCTAAAATAAAAAGTTTCGCCAAAGTCCCAATTATTAATATTGAAATAATCATTAATGGCTGCAATTACCTGACTTTTAATTTCGTTATCGCTAATAATAATGTTTGGATTTTTAACAACTTTAAAAGTTGATCTTAAACTTGGTTGTGCTTTATTACCAAACAAAGGTTTAAAAACAGCAGGATTATAAATTATGCTGTCACTCACTGTTTTGTAAGATTCAATTGAACTAAATTCTGTTTGTAATTCAGCAGCAGATGGCGGAGTTGGCTCTGTAATTTTTCCGCTAGAGTCATTGATATAGGCAAAATAATCATCAGAATAACTCTTTGTAAGAATATAAAAATCAATCAAGTTATTAGGACTAGGATCAATACGTCTTGTGTTAGGTGCATTGTGTCTATATTGAAATTGTAGATTTTGTCTTCCAACAAAAGCTATATAGGAATCAGATTGAGTTATGGTTGTACCATCAGACACATAAAACAATTGATCTTCAAATGCATAAAAAATTGTTCCAGGTGCATACAAAGAAATAAAAGTTAAAATTTCATTTTCAGTGTCATATTCACTTACAACATCACTTTGGTTCAATAAATCGTATTGTAAAAAATCGTATTGATTTCTATTTTGAACAAAATAAACTAATTTGTTACGTGCATTTACTGAAGGTTCGATAAGCCGAACAAAAAGATCTGGGTTATCTGGCACTTCGTCTAAATTGTCATCAGGAAAAGTTACTCTTATTTTTCTATTGTCTTCTGTTCCATTTGTACCAAATGCTCTTTCCCAAATACGATAAGTTTGGCTGTAATATAAAGCATCGCTAGAGTCTGGCAAAGTGTTTGTACGCAACACTTTAATGCTATCAACAAGAGTAGTTGCTGTTCTACTATCATAAACCCTAATGTCTGGATCAAAGTAGAATCTAGTTTCTCTTTCACTTTGAAAATAGTAATCTATTCCCCTACTGACTGCGGTATATTGACCGTTTGAATATGAAAGACTTAAAAACCAACTGTTGTCTAGTGCAGTTCCGGCTGTACTACCAGCATTGGTCAAACTGAAATCGCCTGTGCCTAGATTTTGACTTTCAATTATTTTCCATGATAATGATGGTATATCATATCTAAGTCCAAAAGTTTTGAAACTCAAAATTTGAGCTACAATATCTGATATCAATGATTCTGACCAATCGTTGGCAAACACCGGAATAATTTCACTTACAATCGCTCCGGTAGGTACTACTACACTCAATGTTGCTGTCTCGGCAGGCCCGGGCACGTCGTAATTTATAATGCTGGCCCATAATTCGGTTCGTTGAAATTCGGTGGTAGGAGTTCCAGTTTGTATTTGATTTTGAGCATCAAAATACTTGCCAGTAGGCGGTACAAACTTTACCAAACTACCTTGCACAAGAAACGTATAAGCAGGGCTTGAAAATCTGCCCAGACTACGCCCACTTGCAGCTTGTGTTTGTGTCCAACTTGGCATAATTGCAACTGTTCCTGTGCCTGTTCCTGGTGCAGTGGCTTGAAACAATGTTCCCACTGCATTGCTAGTTGCACCAACAGTTGTAAATAAAGTAGTTCCGGTTGATACAATTTTATAACTTGTTCCTGCGACCATGGCAGTGGCATTTATTGTAGCACCAATTGGACTTGATCTAGTTGCACTATCATAATAAAGATGACTGCTGGTTTTACTAGCAATTAATGGCTTCAACACATTTCTGACAATTGAATTTACTTCGATACTGCTAGTAAATTGGAAATATTCTGTTTCTGCATAAGATGTATCTTTGTAAATTATTCCGTCTTCGGCAAAAATATTTGTGCTTGAGTATTTTCCTGTAGTATCAATAACATCAAGATATCTACTTGTTCCAGAACTTGTCCTATTCACAGCTTTTAATTTTAAGATATTACTAAATGTAGTGAAAGGCAATACATTATAATCCTCGCCGGTGACCATACGATTTTGTGTATAGTACTGTTGAGGAGCATTTGTTCTGATGCTGTCTAATGATTCTCTTGATATAGCATTTGATACTGTATATTGCAGGCTTGCTCTGACAGTTAATGTTTCTGCTCTACCTGTACGACCTCTATAAGGAATACTGATTGTTATTCCAGACATTTCGTCAGGAGTAATTTTGTATGTTAAATTGTTTCCAGTTCTATAATAAACTCTAAAATTGCCAACTGGAGAGTTAGTAAAACTGCCATCACCAAAAACTAAATCAATTTGATCATTTGCTCTTGATGCAACGCTATACAGATTTCTCTCTGCAGTGTTGTTGTAAATTACATTTATTCCATTTACTGCAGGAACCTGTGTCCAAATTGTATCCAAGGATCCATTAGATGCAAGACTGTACAGCCACACATCTGTATTATTAATGTTGTCAAAGTTGATATTAACAATTCTATTTGGTAAATTTTCTGTTATAACAAAGTCAAGATTGTTTAGGCTTCCTTGTTTAAAAAAGAAAAAGAAACCTGTATTATTGCTTGCATTTCCTTGATTATCGTTTTTATATAAAATATTAAAATTGCCGCCGGGTATAGGTGCAGCTTCGTAAATATATTCTTGATTTAAACTTGTGGCGCTTACAATTTCAAATGGATAATTTACTCCAGATACTGCTGCTGAAAATGGATAAGTTGGTATCAGGCCAGACAATGTAGATACTGTATATTCATCTACTTTAACATTGTTTAAAGTTTTTGATGATGCTGGTTTGCCAACAGCTTGCGATGGTACCAATGCTAAATTTAGGATTGTTGTGAATTGCTCCAACCAGTTTTCATTTGCACTATCGTTCCAATTTACAATGGTGTTGCTTAGATTAATACCAGTTGTGTCAAATATAGTTTCTGTTGTGCTTACACTGTCAAATTTCAAAAATCCTGATGCTGGGATACTACGTTTGGGATTATAACTAACTAATCTTGCCAGTTTTAAAATGCTATCTCTACGTTCTGCAGTATCAATAAAATTTTCTCTAGCGTTTAAGTCAGTTCTAAACGCCAAGCTTTGTCCTAAGAAGGCAATTAAGTCAATAAGGGCAATGTATTCTGAACTGTCTGTAAAATCGTTGAAATCTTCTGGATAGTAAGTGCGCAGATATTCGATCATTGATTTTCGCAAAGTTTCGTAGTCAAAACTTTGAAAATCAGCTTCTCTGAAAGTTTGATAAATTTTAGTCCAATCTTGTTGAACTAATAAACTTGTTTGCCTTGTAGTAATTGCCATATTTGATACCTATTGTTTAATATTTATCTGGAAATTTATATGGTACTTTTATGTGGCTGCTAAACTATTACTATCGCGATCAAATTGTATTGCTAGTACATCACTGAGATTGTCGGGCAGGAAAGTTAGTTCAATTTGAATTTGTAGGCCATATTCGAATTGATCAACCAGCACATTATCTACTCTCAATCTTGGATCATAGCTGACGACACGTTGAATATCAGCAACTACAAGTGCTTTGACATCTGCAGTTAAGGGTTCGAATAGTACATTCCAAATTATGCTGCCAAAATTTGGATTCATTAATTTTTCACCTTTTCTAATAGAAAAAGTGTTAAGTAAATCACGTTTTATCAATTCCAAATCAGTTAATCTGAATTTTTTGTATTGATTTATAGTGCTGAAACCTCGGTATCTAGTAATGGCCATAAATGTATTTATTTTACGCTGTGAAGGAAAAAGTTCCAGTGTTTGTATAAGTATGTAACCAAAATGTTGTTGGGCCCGACACAAATGAAGTTACTGTACCGCCTGAACCACGTTGAGTTGTACTTGCATAATAGATTATAACTACTCCGCTACCACCGGCACCGCCTGCTGATCCTGGTTCAGAGGTGTAACCGCCACCACCGCCGCCACCACCAGTATTGCTAACGCCGGACCCTCCTACCGTAGAATTACCACCTGTAGTAATACCATCACCACCACCGCCTATTCCCCCTACTCCTCTTACAGGTCCGTTGAATGCGCTACCACCGCCACCAGCTCCTACGTAATACGCTCCGCCTGAGAAAGATCCCACAGTTGAGCCCGGAATGGGATTAGTAATACCAATACCACCATTTCCGCTGGCTAAACCGGTTGCACCAGCAGCACCAGCTCCACCACCGCCGCCTGAACGGTCGGCACCACCTCCGCTGGATCCTCCAGCATTTCCATAACCAATTGCTATGCCTGAGCTTGTTTGTGTTGCTGAACCTCCGGCGGCGCTAGGACTAGATCCTGCACGACCACCACCACCGCCTGATCCCCCAGCTTTACCTACACGCTGGTCTGTACCGGCTCCTCCTCCGCCGCCTTGAGCAATGAATCCAAATACGCTGGAATCTCCCCCGTTAGTTCCATCTACTGCGAGGCTGCCGGCTGGACCATTACCACCAGGACCTCCAGCACCTACTATCACGGTGTAGGTTGTACTAAGGGTTACTGGTTGCGACAATCCGCCTATCATGACGCCGCCACCTCCACCGCCGCCTCCAATACGGCCTCCACCCCCACCTCCTCCGGCAACAATAACGAATCCAACCGAATAATTAGCACTTGCAATTGTTACCCATGCTCCGCCTACATAGACTTCAACTGATCCACCATTAATTGAAGTGTTGTACCTAATCATACCATTAACCAATGTGCCTGGTCTTTCTCCAGTGGTGCCGCCGGGCAGAGTCCAAGCACCGGTACCCGACACAGTTGACCCGGCACTTAGATAGGCTGCGACATTAACATTACTGTAAGGATCGCTGCTAAATGATTGTCCGTTTCCAACCCAACGAACTCCTTCGGTTACGTAGGTTACATTTGAAAAAACATTGCCAAGTATTAGGTTAGCACGTTGTGCAACATTTCCCGCTAAAATAATACTTCCACCGGCTTCGTTAGTAATAACTACGTTTGATTGATTAGTGCTAATGTTAGCATTACCTAAATTAATAGACGAACCCGAAAGCCATAAATCTTGAAATCTATTTGTAGTATTTCCCAAATTGAAAACTACGTTTTGTCCTGGAATTATGTTTCCGTTAATAATTAAATTACCAGTAGAAGCAGTGATGTTACCAGTGGTTATAATGTTCCCACTGGTAATAATATTATTACTAGCTATAATATTACCGCTAACAGTTAGATTGCCTTCAACCGAAGCATTAATGCTGGTGCCAATTACAACACTAGGGGCAACTGGTGGTGTTAAAACTTGTGTTATTGGGACTATAACTTCGCCCGGTGTATCTCCACCTATTACATCAGCACCAAGTGTGGCTATAGCGTATCTACCTGCATTAAAATAGATATGTCCCGGACGACCTTGACTATCTACAGTTTGTCCTGTATTTCTCCATACATTAGCTCTATGACCAACTGAATAGTTTTCAACATTGATTGTGCCATCGCTATTGATTATGTTCTGAGCTAGATTTGGATTGCCAAAATCTTGGTACTGATATGCCAATGCCAACATTCCAGCTACTACGTCTCGAGTGTCTCCTACTCGTATAGCTTTACTTCTTATTAGCTCGATATATTTTTCTTCTATATAATTTTTTTGAATTAAATCTTGTATATAAGTTGCTGACAAAAATACATCATTGCTATCTATACCATCTTTGCCTGTCCATGCGCCGTTGGCCTGTAAATAACCGGCATTGGTCAGAAGAGTTTGTGAAGCTTGATACTTGCCAAGTTTTAATGGATTAACAAAAAATCTTACAGTACCTGTAACTGTGTTATTACTAGCTAAAATAATTTGATTATTTGAAGCACTGGCGGTACCTGTGCCAGTACCTGCTGTGTTAGCAATAAACACATTACCAATTACATTTTGACCTCCAACTGCACCAAAGTCTGTATCGCCTACACTGGTTACAGTATATGTACATCCCACAACAAAATTACCAGCAACTATATTGCCACCAACAGATTTGCCTACTATCAATGTGTTATTGCCAAAACTTCCGTTGCTACCTACAGTTAAATTTGCCACTGATCCAATCTTGATATTTGTGTTATCTAGATTAGATATGGTCACTTGAGTTTGCCCGGCTGTAACGTTACCAACAAACACACCCTGTTGAGGATTTCCAACTGTGACTAATGTTGAATTTGAATTACTTTCTAGTTCTCCAAGTTGAACCAATAAGCACTTGATATCAAATCTACTTAACGTAGGTATTCCGGATTGAAATTGGCTAAGATTAATACCCACAGGAGCATTAACGTTAGCCAACAGTGCTCTAGGAGCCGGACTAACCACTGAATAATTTGCTGCTAGTTCTATACCTACATTGCTCATGTGGTTGATCCTGGAGTTTGAGGTGATGGCTCTACTACTGTGCCATCATTTTTCTTTAATTGACCTGATTGTCTTGTCCAAGGTTCATGCGTTGGTGCATAAGGTGATAAACTCTCAAATGTTTCATCTGACGGTTCCCATAATTTTTTATCAGTGTTGTAACTAACATTTGCTTGTTTATAGAATTCCAAAGGTTGATTTGTAAGAGGTAACTCAGGGTCATATGTGTTTAGATAAATGTTTCTTCCTTTCAACACAATGTCTCCAGAAGTTTTCCATCCTCCGGTAACCGCTTCCATCAATAGTGTAGTACCACTTTTAAGTCCAATATTACCTGCATTCATTGATATATTTTTGTCAGCTGAAAGTTGATAACTTTGTGTTTCATTAATAAATTGCTTGGCTGCAAAAATTTTCAGTTCATTACCACTGTGAATGTTTATGTTGTTGTCGGCATGAAAATTAATATCTTGTTGCGCACGTATGCTCACATTACTATTACTAAAAATATTGACACTACCATCAGGTGTTAATTCTACCCAACTGGTTCCAAGACTATTGCTGATATACATGATATTTTCAGTATCATGCATTAATATCTGATGACCTCCGCTGCTTCGTAATCTTGTGAGCCTACTTTTTCCAAAAATATCGCCATCGTCCATCACAAGCGAATGACCACCTTTTCTATTTGGAAACTGCTGAACTGTAGCAACTGTTAATTTGTCTTCCTTTAATAAAGTTTCAAGATTAGGAAACTCTGCGGTATCGGGGATGCTGCGCCCAGGGCTACTTAAACCAATTACTTGACTGGGGGTTTCCCTTTGACTGCTACTAGTTACTGTACCGCGTATAGGATCTTTGTCTAAACCTTGCTCTAGCACTATGTTGGCTTGATAGGTATGAACTACCTTGGGCAGTTCAAAAAACTTAGGGTCTGTGTCACTCTTTTGATTTTGTGCCACCAATTCTGAAGTTGGCAAATAGCTGTCACTTGAGATTCTACCTGCACCAAATAAGGGATCTTCGTTAATCTTTGTAGTACCAATATTTTCGCCATCGGGTCTAGCAATAGCAGGAACCATACCTGTAGTGGGAAGATTAGGAACGCATGCGAACCAAAAACCTTGATTGGGATCGCCCATGACAAATGTAATCAACACATGATTACCAATATCAGGTGGCACTGCCCAAAAGCCGTAAGTCTGTTGTGATATGTTGAAATTTTTTGTATCATCGCCGTTTAGTCCCAGCGTACTTCCAAAGAAAGGACTGGCATATCTTACTATAAACCATTTGTCTGCATCATTTTCATCACCACCAATGGCCGGTACCCAAACTGCCAAACGACCTGCTCTGGCAGGATCAGCATTATTTTTAATAATACCTATGAAAGGACCGGGATCAAATTTGACGCCAGATACTGCATTATAATAACCCGAGGTGCCTGCCCAATCAGGAATTCTTCCTTGACTTGATTTATTTTGTGCCATTATTGATTAGCTCCAGGATACACAGGAGTAGGGTTGGATACAAAATCTTCACCCCTGGTATTAGTTTGATAAAGTTTACCGCGCCACTCAAATACACCACCCGGTCGATTACCGAAGTCTCTCCTTGCTTGAGCAAATGCTTGATCAAATGTAAGTGGAGTATTTGGACTGCCTACGTCACTAGGCTGATTGGCTACAATTGGCGGTGGCTCAATAGGAGCCGCTGCAGAAATAGGCGGATTTGATGGTATAACTGGTCTGGCAAAAATATCAAGTTTTGCTTCGGCATCGCCACTTGCGGAAGGGTTATTTATAATTCTATTGCTATTACCAGCAGGCGCAGCCGGTGGATCAAGTGCGTCGGGTATTCTAACTATATCCAATGTTTGTGTAAATTGACCGCGACTGAATTCACTATTAACAGTTAAAACTTTATAAATTCCAGAAAACGTTCCATTGGTCGTACGTCCATTCATTAGAATGTCCTGTTTATTGACTATACCAATGCTATCATTAATATCAACTGCATTTTTTACGTTCAATTCTATATACACTTGTTCCGCATCAAACAGAATTTGGCCGTTTTGGCCTATTGGCTTCTTTGAAATATTACTGATTCTATTAGAAATAAAGTCGGCATATTCATCAGGACTACCAGGATTATAGAAAATATCGTCTTGTTTAATAAACGCAGGATCCCCTATAATTTGAAGTTTAATATTTAATGCATCGCCGCGCTGTCTGGTATAAATGCTGGTTTTTAAATCTGCTGTAACTTGATCATCAGGATCAGTAGCTTTGGATGTGGCCAATGACTGTCTATTTGATCCAGCAAATGCTTTACTAACCGGTGGGTTATTAGTAGCTTTACCAGTTTGTTGATATGTATCTTTTCTTTTGTCTATATCCTCAAAATCTGTGTCGGCATGAGTGGCCACACGTTCAACCTGCTCGCCTTTTGTAGTAATTAATGTATAAAAGGATGTGTCAAAATCAATATCTAATTTAATAATGTCTTGATTAAGACCAGTATAAAGATAATTGTATTTTCTAACAACATTATCTTTTACGTTACTAGAATTTATTTGTACGAAATTTGGGTGATATGTGTTAGCTGTCTCATAAGGCAGTATTGAATACAATACGGTTTTACTATAGTTATTGGTACTTGCATCAAAATCGTTTAACACCACAGTTGGAAGTATTTTAAACCAATTCAACGTACCCGACGAAGCTTGTGTTTCCGATCTATTAGTATTCCCATTATATTCATTGGCAGCATTGGTTTGATTTTGCTGCGTGCCACGATTTTTTAATTGTTTTTTGATATATTCACTTCTACCTATTACCATATCAATTACATCAATAATACTAGTGCCTTCTCTCAATGTAAAATTTTGTTTCTTTTTAAAACCAGTGCTATCAGGTTTATTAACCGCAGTATCAGTAGATTGCATTCCTACATCGGTAGTAGAGCTGTCAAATTCATTTACGATTAATGCTTTTGCTATTTTATCGTCTGGAATATTAAAGGCAATTTTAACAGGAATTTGATCAGCTAATTTTTTTTGTTTAACTAAACTTTCCATGTAAGTGTTATATGCTGCTGCTAGATTTTTTACGCTATAAATGATACCTTGCTTTAAAGCACGTCTTTCATTAGCAATTTGTTCTTCTGTTGGTTTTCTATTCACCCAAAAATATGTGTCAGGCCTGTTTGATGTAATTTTTTGTATTTCAGATTCAATTCGTTCTTCATCAGCCTTGACTTGATCTGAGAACAGTTTAACCGTTTCTTCATTGTTTTCGCCACTGAAAAATTCTCCCACAGTGCTAGCAACAACATTAATTGGTACTGGCAAAGAAGCAGTTGTAATTTCAAACGCAGTATGATTGTATGGAATAGCTCTGACTGCATAGGTAGTCCCGCTGCCAGTGGGTTTGATTTTCATTTCTATCAATTTGATTGCTATTTTTTTAGTTACAATGACATTACTTGATGTTGGTCCCTCTAATTCTGCTGACTGTGATGGTTCTTGTAACAAATCTACTTGTAACAAATACGGTTGCGACATGTAGTTAGTGGCAGCATCCTCTGATGTTTCGCAAGCACTTAACAATCTATCAAGCAAACTTAATCCATAAGGTTCAGTAATAGTGAAACCTATCCCGACAGCGTTAGATGCTTTTGTTTTAGCATTTAATCCAACTACTGTATCTATTGATAAATTATCAATGAAAAAATCTGTTTGAAAATCAGGATGTCTGGTGGTGACATTATAATTTGCCGATCCGGTTCTAGTTTCTTGTGCTACTAAATCTCCCATAGTGGTATTGAACCCGCCACCACTACTGATAAGAGAATACTTTGGTACAAAAGTTTTTGGACTAGCACACAGTTGATTGTAATCCTTTGAAGTTAGAAAAAATAAAGTTATTCTATAAGTGTAACTAGCAACCTTGTGTAGAATATTTTCACGTTCAATATCTTCATACAACACTTCATTAGGTAAATTGCCTGAAACGTTTGCACCTGTTACTGAATTATTTTGATTGGTAACTGCGCCTTCGACGAAGTCGGATTCTGAAGCCATCTATCAAACTCCTAAATCTTGTTTGAGAGTATCTAATTTAGGAATGTAAATTCTTGTACCTGCTATGAAGTCTCTTAACGGATCTACTAACACATTAGGATTCCGTTGTGCAAACACCCACCATAAAGAACTAGTGCCATATAAATCTGCTGCCAGTAAGTCCGGTCTATATTCATAAACACTATCAATTTCATAAAGAACATCATCGGTTCTTTTAGTAAAAGGCCTAGGTGTCATTACATCTAAAAATTTACCAAATGTTTTTGTTTGATAGTATGGGCTAGTAATACTGTATTGTGCAGCCATTATAGGAATCCTCCGGTTAATGCACTGTTTTTGCCTACTATGAGCTCACCTCGAGCAAATTTATCAAAACTCCATGAAAAAGCTTGCGATCTGCTGACCACAGGTTGCAAAGTCAAATTAAATGTACTGGCAGTAGGCACTCGATTAAACGCTGTATTAATTGTTTGGGAAACTATTTCACTACCTGCATTGGTTCCGCTTATTACTGGCAATGTAATACCAGGGCCTCGTGCGCCATTGGAAAGCAATGCTCCCGGTGCAGTTGTACTCTGTATATTAGTACTTACTGATTGTGGAGTATTTACTTCTAAATAATCAACATCATTAGGCATGGTATGACTAAAGCTTGTAACTACACAAGCCACATGTGGTAAATAATGTTGTCCATAACCGTCAAGATAAACTATAGGGGGCGGACTACCTGGGTAGCTAGCACTAGAACCATAAAACATTTTTGTAGCCGCTCTAAAAAAATATAAACCTGCCAAGAAGTACCGTGCTTCATCTATGTTTTGTACAGTAAAATCACCGCTTATGTTTATGGCCGAAACAGCACTAGATTCATAAAAATATTGTGCATAATTGCTGTGTGTAAGAGGAACGGTTTGATAGTTTGCACTGTGTGTGATAGTAACATTTGGCACATAGGGAAAAATAAAACCATCAGTTTGTTTTAAAGGTGCAACTAAACCAGCAGTATTACCAGATGCATTAGGATCCCAATATAAAATTTTACTAGAAGGACTTACACTGATACGCACTCTCCAATCGTTGCCCGAGTCGGTACCGGCACCAAACTGTACAGAAGGCTCCTGTGAGTTAGCTTTGACACTGCCTGGCAAAAAACCTGCTTTGAGCAATCTGCTGTCTTTGGGATCTATACTGCCAGGCAAAGTAATTTGGTTACCGTTCTGCGGTAAAAAATTATTAAAAATTCCAGCTCCAGCATTAGCCAAACGCTTACCAGCTTCGGCTATGTTTTCCTGTACTGTGCCAACACTTCCAAAACCACCACGGGCAAAACCACCACCATTTACTACTGCCATAATTAAATTCCTCTTGCTTTTTTATTATTTATTTGCTAAATTAACAGCGTATTTTAAGGAAAATGATGAAACACAACTATCTTAATAATCGTGATATTTTGAAAGAAATACACAAAAGTAAAATGACTTACTGTAGTTTTGCTTCGC